>Ga0316603_10000046_pt1 | contig 137686 bp, 116 predicted proteins | sample OWC_soil_day10_n_FD_207649 | JGI IMG/M metagenome (GOLD analysis project Ga0316603, IMG submission 207649) | Wetland soil microbial communities from Old Woman Creek delta, Ohio, United States - OWC_soil_day10_noCT | ecosystem: Environmental > Terrestrial > Soil > Wetlands | place: USA: Ohio...
CGGCCGGCTTGAATCCGGCATGCCCACCCCTTCGATCCCGTGGATACCCTTCGGCGGCTCTGTCGAAAAAATCCCTGCCGAAAAAGGACAGGAACGGGGAAAACGGGTTTTTCTACAGCGTCGTTAGAGCGCACCACACCCGATGAGTCCTGACACTGACATCACGATACGGCCGCAGAGGGGAGCCTGGATGTTTGTGCTTCTCCCCTTCTTGGCTGTGGCCCTAGCCTCTGTAATGCTCCACCTTGGGATAAATCCATTCTGGTGGGTCCCTCTTCTGGCATTAATCGCCATTGCCATATTGGTTGGGCCGTATAAGGTGCCTGTCGAAATTATTTTCCGAGCCAAGCCCCGAACAATGGAAATTCGGTACAGGTTCGGAAGACGACCGAAGGTATATGCATTTGATGAATTTAATTTCATCCGTTCGCATATCGAAATATCGGGCGAGGCAGATACGTATATTCAGTTGGAGGTGTGCTTGAAGAACGGCAACCGCATTCCTCTAATGAGCGAACTCGCCGCATGGGACAGTTCAGCCCCTTTAGTTGGCTTGTCTGGCGCCAGAGAACCACAAAGTCTCACTGACCTACGAAGGAATATCGCGACCACCACAGGGGTTCAAGACTTTGGTCTATGCCATTAAGCTATGCGAATCTACAACCTGCGCTCTAATCCTGCGCTCAACCGGACAGCGGAACACCGCCGTCCTTCGCTTCTATCGTGGCAGCGCCGCGGCCGGTTAGCTTCACGTTGAGGCTGTAGAAAAGCCCCGAAAATTGTCATATATGCCAACGCATAGGGCACGAATTCAATGACTTACAGGGCAATTTTTTCCGGAACCCACTTTTCCGGCAGCCTCGTTCGGGATCACGACGTGCGTGCGCTGGCCTCGATCCTGGTCGTGCTCACCAACTGGGGCATGGCAATGCCTGTATGCGCGGCAGACACGGACTTCACCGGCACATGGTCGATTGATCTTCGCTCGAAGGCTGAGCGTAAGCGCGGGGTCGAATGTGGAAGCGCTTCCTTTTCACTGACCCAAGTTGGAAACAAGGTCTCCGGTGAGCACGTCTTTTCCACGCCTGGCTGCAGTCGGCTTAACGAGGGCGGTGAAGGTACTGTCAAAGGGGTGGTGGTTGGTTCAACCGCAGTATTGGTGGTGACTAGCGGGCGAAATGGCGGGGTGGTCATGGGCACGGCCACGAAAGAGGCGGGCACATTGCACTGGAACACCGTGGAAGAGATCAAGCCGGGCGAAACGGAGGGCGATTCGCCGTTGATCTTGGATAAAGGAATACTCACCCGTGAAAGCCCCCGTGCCAAATAAGCCCGAGATCGCTAAGGAACAAGGCTGCCCGTTTCCGGCTCGATCATTTGCCATCACAGGACTGTAGAGAGTCGTCACGGCCACGAGTCATTGGCCATGTTGAAATGCAAGACCTGATCCCGTGATTTCGCCGTTAGGTCGCAGGCGTATGAGTCATGAAAACCGAAAAAGAGAAGATGCTCGCTGGCGAGCTTTACGATCCGTTCGACCCGCAACTGTGCCGGGAGCGTGAGCGTTGCCATGACCTCTGCCGGCTGCTCAATGCCACGCGCGAGGACCAGAAGCAGGAAAGGCGGCGGCTGCTTGCTGATCTTTTTGGAAAGGCGACGGATGCCTGGGTTCAGCCGCCCTTTTTCTGCGACTACGGCAGAAACATCGTCCTGGGCACTAAAGTTTTCTTCAACTTCAATTGCGTGGTGCTCGATGTCGCGCCGGTGACCATCGGCAGCAATGTGCTCTTTGGTCCCTCGGTGCAGATCTACACGGCAACCCATCCAATCAGTGCCGCCGAGCGCCGCAAGTGGCTCGAATCGGCCAAGCCGATCACCATTGGCTCTGAGGTGTGGGTGGGAGGGGGTGCGATCATCTGCCCCGGCGTGACCATCGGCGATCGATCGGTCATCGGCGCGGGAAGTGTCGTCACCCGTGACATTCCTTCCGACGTGATGGCGGCGGGAAATCCGGCCCGCGTCATCCGCCCGCTTCCTCCCGAAGCCTCAAAGGGAGCGTGAGCGGCGCAAGGTCGGAGACGCAAACCCGGCCTGGCAAGGCCCCCAGGCCGCGCCCTTGACCGCGCCGTGCTTCGTCAAGGCCGTCGGAAAATTGAAGAAGTAAGGATTGCTCTGGCGCCGTAATTGTTACCGGGCGGGGCCCCCGGTTGGGAGGCGCAGGCAGGCATCCCGATTGCGCAGAATTTCCGGATCGGAACCCGGCAGCGGGGACCGGTTTCATTTCTGTGGCAAGGAGAACTCCGATGAATGACTTGTTTGTACGGTCCTGGCGGGTCCTCGGAGCCCATGGCGTCATCGCCATCGTGTTTGGCGTCCTGGCGTTCATGTGGCCCAACATCACTTTGCTGGTCCTGGTCGCTCTGTTCGCCGCCTATGCCCTGGTCAGGGGCGTGGTCTACGTGGCCGGTGCCCTGGCCCTGATCTGGTTGATAAGGAATGGAGGCCGCGTATGGCCACAGTGAAACTTGAGAAGAAGGAATGGCGCCCCCGCCTTGATGCAATCTCCAAAGCCCTGGTCGGCAAGCGTGCCGAAATCGAAGTGGACGCCTTGTCCATCGGCAGCCAGGTTGAGTCGCAATGGTTGCCGCTGCTGGGCATTGCCTACGATCCCAAGAATGACTTGGTCGAAATTGTCGTCGAAGGGCTCGACCACCTGGTTCACAAGCCCCAGGAGATCTATATCGATCAGGACGGCACCAGCTTGTCCAGCCTGGAATTGGTCGATGCCGACGGCTTCAGGATGATCGTCAAGTTGCGCGATCCCTTGATGCTGACGGTGTTCTAGCGAGGAAGCTTCCAGGCCGCTCGCCGGCCTGCCAAATCACCATAGCCTGCGCCACCATTTCTTCTTCAGGGTGCTCTGGACCTCTTCGCTCCAGGCCACGTACTCATCGAGGCTGGCAGTCTGGAAGAAGGCGCCGAAGCGCTTGTCGCTGTCGTTGATGTGCTGGGTCAGCCAGTTCTTGAGGAAGTGCAGCAGTTCGAAGGTGATGGCGGCGTTTTCCTGATCGAGCTTGTATTGCAGGTCCTGCACCTGCTGGATGAGGTCCTCGTGCTGCTGGCGATGGATCTCGAAGCCCGGGTAGCGGGTGCGGCGCATCAGGCTCTCTTCCAGCTGGAAGTGGGTGCCCGTGTAGTCGGCCAGGCGATCGAGGATTTCCCGGGAGGCGGCCTTGCCCCGGTGCTCGCGGATGGCCTCGTGAAGCTGGTTGAGGAGGGCGACGAGCACCTGGTGCTGCTCGTCCACTTCCCCGATGCCGACGTTGTAGCTGTCGGACCAATTGAAAAGATCGACTGCGGTCATGATGGTCATGATCGTTGTTGAATTATTGAGAAGAGCCGACGCAGTCGGCCACGTCCATTTCCATACGGGGAGAGCGGGCGGCCGATGGGCCCCCGGTCCTCCTCCTCGCCTCTCCCTGCGGGGATTCTTCCCGGGCGCCGCCATGGCCGATGGTCCGGTTGCGGCCGCCGGCCTTGGCGCGGTACATGCGCCGGTCGGCGATATCCACCAGGGCGTTCCAGTCGCTGGCGTCGTCGGCCCACTTCTCCGCAATGCCAATGGAGACCGTCAGCGGCCCGTTCCCATCGGGGCGCAGGCCGAGACCCTGACTACGGATGCGGTGCAGGGCCCGGGTCGCCAGGGCCAGATCGGTATTCGGCATGACGATGATGAATTCCTCGCCCCCCCAGCGGCAAAGGATGTCGCTGCGCCTCAGTTCCGCCATGACCGCCACCGCCACGCCGGCCAGGGCCTGATCGCCGGCCTCGTGGCCATGGCGGTCATTGATGCTCTTGAAGTCGTCCAGATCCAGGAAGGCCACGGCGAGGGAGGATCGGGTGCGCCCGGCTTGGGCGAACTGCACTTCCATCACCTCCTCCCCGCAGCGGCGGGAATAGGCGCCGGTCAGCGGGTCGCGGATGGCTTGCCGGACCATGGCCATCATGAAGGTGAGCTGGCTCAGGCCGGCCAGGATCGCCACCGCGCTGATGATGAGCAGCAGCCAGAAGGCCCCGACGAAGGGGGCCCAGTCCAGGGTATTCCAGTGCAGGAGGCCCGGCATGGCCTGCATCACCAGCATGGGGCTGACCATCACCAGGCTTTCCGCCAGGGTCAGCGGAAAAATGGACAGGCCCGCCAGCAGGACGAAGGGCAGGAAGGCGTACCCCGCCCCCATGGCCGCTGAAAGGCCGGTCAGCTCGTAGGCCGCCAGGGTCTCGTGGGAGACGACGAAGAACGCCGTCGGGATGATGAAGAGAAGAATCATCGCCCGGTAGGCGGCGGCCAGACTGCCCGATGGACTGGCATACAGGACCAGGGCGGCAAAGGCCCCGCTGGTGACCAGCCGCAGGGCGGCCAGGGCGAACCACAGCGGGAAGGGAAAGACGAAATAGTCCACCAGGCTCCACAGGGGCGTCAGGACCGCGAACAGAAAGGCGAACAGCCGCACCCGGTTGACGATCATCGATGCCCGGCGGCGGGTCAGCGGAGAGAAATGGCAGCGCGGCGACAGCAGCCAGATCATCTCGGAGGACTGGATTTCACCGGGCATGAGGCCGGCCAGATGAATCCACACCCGATGCGCGATGCGACCCATGATGCCCCCCTTTACAGATTAGTTTACGAACCCGGACAGCCCATATATCAAGAAGCATGCCATGGCGCTAACACCCTGGTTTCATTGACTATTGATGTGAACACAGGGGTTGGAAGCCGCCACAGGTTTACAATTTGATGAATAAGTTATGGCTGGATTAACAAAATGGTGAAAGGCGTCCGGGGCCCGAGCTGCCCCCGGCCTCATCGGGATGATTAACAAATCTGTTAATCGAGCGATAATTCGTTTCTCTATTTTATAAAATCGGCTGCGCCGTCCTTGGCGACAGCTGTCCCATGGAAGAGACGCTCATGAACAAACCCCACGATGCCGGGACGGCCGGAACGATCCGGCTCCAGTTGCCCAACGCCCAGTCAAGGCATCTTTTCCCGGACATCAGCGACCTGGCGGCCCGCCTGCGCTTTTCCCCCACCGACGGCGGCATCTGGCTCGATGACCGGCGCATGGTGCTGCTCCACAACGCCTCCCTGTTTTCCCTGCGCCGGGAGCTGATCGAGACCCTCGGCATCGAGAAGACCCGGGGCATCCTGACCCGCATGGGCTACCTGTCGGGCATGCGCGACGCCGACATGGTGCGCCGGGTGCGCCCCAACAGCAGCGATTTCGACACCTTTGCCGTCGGCCCCCAACTCCACGCCATGGAGGGCTTCGTCTCGGTGGAAACGGTGGACATCGACGTGGATATCGCCTCCGGCCACTTCTACGGCGAATTCGTCTGGCGCAACTCCTCCGAGGCCGAGGAGTACATCGCCGCCTACGGCATCGGCAACGCCCCGGTGTGCTGGATCCAGCAGGGCTATGCCAGCGGTTATGTGAGCAACTTCTTCGGCCGCCAGATGCTGGTGCGGGAGGTGGAATGCAAGGCCATGGGCCACCGGGCCTGCAAGATCATCGGCAAGCCCCTGGACGATTGGGATGATCCGGACAAGGACTTCCGCTACCTGCAGGCCGAGGAATTCGTCCAGAGCCCGGCCGCCAGGATCTTTTCCCTCGGGGGCAAGACCGCCGCCAAGGACCCGGCTACGGACAAGATCAACCTGGTGGGCGTCTCCGCCGGCTTCAACGCCGTCTGCCATATGCTCCAGCGGGTGGCCCCCACCCGCGCCACGGTGCTCTTCCTCGGCGAAAGCGGCGTCGGCAAGGAGCAGTTCGCCCGCACCCTGCACAACATCAGCGACCGCGCCGAACAGCCCTTCGTGGCCATCAACTGCGCCGCCATCCCGGAACAGCTCATCGAGTCGGAGCTGTTCGGGGTCGAGAAAGGCGGCTTCAGCGGCGCCAACCAGTCCCGCCCCGGCCGCTTCGAGCGGGCGGACGGCGGCACCCTTTTCCTGGATGAGATCGGCACCCTCAGCCTGTTCGCCCAGGGAAAGCTCCTGCGGGCCCTGCAGGAAGGCGAGATCGAACGGATCGGCGACACCCGGGTGCGCAAGGTGGATGTGCGCGTCGTCGCCGCCACCAACGAAGATCTGCGCCAACTGGTCGAGGCCGGCAAATTCCGGGACGACCTCTATTACCGGCTCAACGTCTTTCCCGTCAGCATCCCGCCCCTGCGGGAGCGGAAGGAGGACATCCTGCTGCTGGTGGAGCATTTCCTCAACCGCTACTGCGCCATCCACAAGCGCACGGTCACCGGCCTCACCGAGGCCGCCGTGGAGGCGCTGATGTTCTATTCCTGGCCGGGGAACATCCGGGAGCTGGAAAACATCATCGAGCGGGGCGTCATCCTGGCGCCGGAGGGCGGCGGCATCGACGTCATGCACCTGTTCACCAGCGGGGAACAGATCCGCCAGGATTGCTTCAGGATCGGGGGCACGGGCTTGCTGCAGGGCAGCCCGGCCCAGGGCGGAGCGCCCGAAGGGGCTGCCGGCGGCCTGGACGCCACCCTGCGGGCGGCGCTGGCCGGCGGCGGCTTTTCCATGGACACCCTGGAGAAGATGGCCGTCGACCTGGCGGTCGATCTCGCCGAGGGCAACGTGTCGGCCGCCGCCAAGATGCTGGGGACAACCCGGGCCCGGGTCGCCTATCGGCTGTCGGGCAAGAAAGTGCCCCACCCAGCTGACGAATGAGCCGGTGGGGCCTTCAGTGCTTTACTTCAGGAGGCCTTCGGCGCGCATCGCTTCCTGGACCGCCGGCCTTGCCGTCACCCGCTTGTGGAAGGCCGCCAGCGCCGGCCAGGGCGCCAGGTCGATGCCCAGGAAGAAGGTCCAGTTCACCGTCGTGAACAGGTAGGCGTCGGCGACGCTGAAGCCCAAGCCCATCAGGTAGTCGCGGCCCGCCAGGGCCTTGTCCACGAAGGCGAAGCGGCGCTCGAGGTTGGCCTTGGCCGCCTCCTTCCACTCCACCGCGGCGGCGGGGTTGAACAGGGGGCTGAAATTCTTGTGAATTTCGGTGCCGATGAAGGTCAGCCATTCCTGCACCCGGGCACGCTCCAGGGTTCCGGCCGGGGGCAACAGCCCCGCTTCCGGCTTCTTTTCCGCCAGATACTGGACGATGGCGGGGCCCTCGGTGAGGAGCTGGCCGTCATCGAGTTGCAGCGCCGGCACGTAGCCCTTCGGGTTGATCATGTAGAAATCGCCGCCGCCGGCGGTGAGGTGGGTCTTGAGATCCACGCTCTCCAGCTGGTGGGGCAGGCCGAGCTCGCAGAGGACGATGTGGGGGGAGAGGGAACAGGCGCCCGGGGAAAAATACAGCTTCATGGATTGTCTCCTTTGTTGGTGGTATTCATTGAAGCGTCGCTTGCAGCGCTGGGCGATTCTCACCGGAACCACCCATATCGGCAACAGGATCAGGCGACTTCCTTCAGCAGCCCCCGCTCCTTCGCCATGGTCATGGCGGTATCCACGATCATGTCCTCCTGGCCGCCGATCATCTTCTTGCGGCCCAGTTCCACCAGGATATCCCGGGCCGGCACGCCGAAGCGCTCGGAGGCCCGCTTGGCATGGAGGAGGAAGGTCGAATAGACGCCCGCGAAGCCCAGGGTGAGGGAAGCCCGGTCCACCCGGACGATGTGGTCCATGAGCGGGAAGATGAGGTCCTCGGCCATGTCCATGAGCTTGAACAGGTCGCAGCCGGTCTCGATGCCCATGCGCTCGCAGACCGCCAGGAAGACTTCCAGCGGGGTGTTGCCGGCCCCGGCGCCGAGCCCGGCCACCGAGGCGTCGATGCGGCTGGCGCCGGCCTCGATGGCGGCGATGGAGTTGGCGATGCCCATGCCCATGTTGTTATGGCCGTGGAAGCCGATCTCGGTCTCGGGCTTCAACACCGCGCGCAGGGCGCCGACCCGGGCCTTGACGTCGGCCGGCAGCATGTAGCCCGCCGAGTCGGTGATATAGACGGTGTGGGCGCCGTAGGACTCCATCATCTTCCCCTGCTGGGCCAGGCCCTCGGGGTTGTTGAGGTGGGCCATCATCAGGAAGCCGGAAGTGTCCATGCCGAGCTTGCGGGCGAAGGCGATGTGCTGGGGCGAGGTGTCGGCCTCGGTGCAGTGGGTGGCCACGTGCACGCTGCGGATGCCGCAGTCGTAGGCGGACTGGAGCTCCCGCATGGTGCCCAGGCCGGGAATCAGCAGGACCGAGGCCTTGGCGCGCTTGAGCCTGGGCACCACGGCCTGCCAGTATTCCTCGTTGCGGTGGGGGGCGAAGCCGTGCTGCAGGGAGTTGCCCCCCAGGCCGGCGCCATGGCTGACCTGGATGAAGGGCACGCCGGCGTCGTCGAGGGCGGTGGCGATGCTAACCATCTGGTCCACGCTCATCTGCTCGCGCTTGGCATGCATGCCGTCCCGCAGGCACATGTCGTGGATAATGACCTTGCGGCCCTTCAGGCTATCGATTTCGCTCATCACGCGACCTCCAGGGACTTGAGCTGGATCTTCCCAGCCAGGATTTCTTCGGCGAACATCTCGGCGGTCCGCGTCGCGGCAGCCGTCATGATGTCCAGGTTGCCGGCGTAGCGCGGCAGGTAGTCGCCCAGGCCCGCCACTTCCATGAAGACGGAAACCTTCTTGCCTTCGAACAGGGGGCCGTTGACCAGCCGGTAGCCGGGCACGTACTTCTGCACTTCCCCGATCATCTTCAGGATGGATTCGGTGATGCGGGCCTCGTCCGGCTCGTCGTCAGTCAGGCAGTAGATGGTGTTGCGCATCAGCATCGGCGGCTCGGCCGGGTTGATGATGGCCAGGGCCTTGCCCTTCTTCGCCCCGCCCACCACCTCGATGGCGTTGGAGGTGGTGTAGGTGAACTCGTCCAGGTTGGCCCGGGTGCCGGGACCCACCGACTTGGAGGACAGGCTGGCGATGATCTCGCCGTAGGCGACGCTCTGGATGCGGGACACCGCATTGACGATGGGGATGGTGGCCTGGCCGGCGCAGGAAATCATGTTGACGTTCATCTCCACCTTGTCCGCATGTTCCCGCAGATTCACCGGCGGCACGCACAGGGGGCCGATGGCGGCCGGCGTCAGGTCGATCATCATGACCCCCAGCTCGTTCAGCTTGCGGGAGTTCTCGGCATGGACATAGGCCGAGGTGGCGTCGAAGGCGATCTGGATGTCATCCGCCTTGACGTGGGGCAGGAGCCCGTCCACGCCCTCGGCGGTGGTCTTCAGACCCATTTCCCGGGCCCGGGCGAGGCCCTCGGACTGGGGATCGATGCCGACCATCCACACCGGTTCCAGGACCGGGCTGCGCCGGATCTTGTAAATCAGGTCGGTGCCGATATTGCCGGAGCCGATCAGTGCGCATCGGATTTTCTTCATGATTTCCTCAATGGGTTCGACGGCTCAGCGGTCGGCGGTTTCGTTGCGCTGCCCGATGGTCACCCCGCCCACGGCGAAGTTCTCATCCGTGTGCTCGGTGATCAGGATCCGGACCTGCTCGGGGCGAACCTCGAGGGTCTCCACCAGGGCCGCGGTGACGGCGGCCACGGCCTTGCGCTTCTTTTCCACGCTGCGTCCTGCCAGCAGGTGCATTTCGATGATTGGCATGGTGTTGTTTCCTTTTATCGATTTCTTATTCGACGAAGCGGACGGAGACGCTGCCCAGTTCCTGGAAGCGCGCCACCACGCTGTCGCCCGGTTTGACCGCAATGGCCTCGGTGATGCCGCCGCTCATGACGAAGCTGCCGGCCGGCAGCTCCTCGCCCTGCTCCGCCAGGATATCGACCAGCAGGGCGATGGCGTCGGCGGGATGTCCCAGCACGGCGGCGGAAGCGCCCATGGCCACCATCTCGCCGTTCTTCTCCAGCACCACGCCCAAGGTGCGCAGGTCGACGTCGCCCGGGTAGCGGGCCCGGCCGCCGCCGACGTAGCGGGCGGAGGAGCCATTGTCGGCGATGACGCTGGGCAGGTCGAACTTGAAGCCGGAGAAACGGGAATCGATGATCTCGATGGCCGGCAGCACGTAGTCGGTGGCGTCCAGCACATCCTGCCGGGTGCAGCCCGGCCCCTTGAGGGTCTTCCTGGTGACGAAGGCCACCTCGCACTCGACCCGGGGATGGACCATGTCGGAAGTCTTGACGGCGGAATTCTCGGGACGGGCCATGCGGTCGGTCAGGAAGCCGATGGAGGGCACGTTCACCCCCATCTGCTGCATCTTGGCCTTGGAGGTGAGGCCGGCCTTCCAGCCCACCAGCTTGTGGCCCTGGGCCAGGTAGCGGCGGCGCAGCTCGGCCTGGACGGCATAGCCGTCGGCCACCGTCATGGCGGGGTACTCGTCGGTCAGCTTGGGGATGGCGTAGGCCCGGCGCTGGGCGCCTTCAACCCGTTCGCACAGGCGAACGATATCCTCCCGGGACAGGGTCAATTCATTGCTCATACTGCGCTCCTTCCGGCAAATTTGACGCGGCAGCTCCCCAGCCCGCCGACGGTGCACACCAGCTCGTCACCGTCGACCACTGGCACCAGGGCCGATTGGGAACCGGAGAGAATGACTTCGCCGGCCCGGAACGGGATGCCCAGGCTGCCCAGGGTATTGGCCAGCCAGGCGACGGCGTTTGCCGGCGAGCCCTGGACGGCGGCGCCGACGCCGGTGGAGTGCAGCTCGCCGTTCTTCTCCAGCACCATGCCGGCCAGGGTGATGTCCAGCTTCCGGGGATCACCCCGGGTCTCGCCGATGACATAGACGCCGCAGGAGGCATTGTCCGCCACCGTGTCCTGGATCTTGATCTTCCAGTCGGTGATGCGGGAATCGACGATCTCGAAGCAGGGGGCCACGTAGTCGGTGGCGCGGATGACGTCCATCGCCGTGATGCCGGGGCCCACCAGGTCTTCCTTCAATACGAAGGCCAGTTCCGCCTCGGCCTTGGGCTGGATGAGCTTGCCGAGGTCGATGGTCTCCCCTTCCCGATAGACCATGCCGGAAGTCAGCACGCCGAAATCGGGCTGGAAGACGCCGAGGAAATCCTGCACCGGCTTGCTGGTGACGCCGATCTTCTTGCCGACGACGGTCTCGCCGGCCTGGATGCGGCGCTCCATCATGCGCGACTGGATCTTGTAGGCGTCCTCGATGGTGATGTCCGGCTCCCGCTCCAGGAGGGGCGGCACGGTGCGGCGGGCGAGCCAGGCTTCGTAGAGCTCGTCGCCGTAACGCTTGATCTTGCTGTCGTCCATGGGATTCCTCAGAGTTTCACGCAGATGTTGCGGGTTTCGGTATAGAACTCGAGGGAGTGCACGCCGCCCTCGCGGCCGATGCCGGACTGCTTGGAGCCGCCGAAGGCGGTGCGCAGGTCCCGCAGGAACCAGCTGTTGATCCAGGTGATGCCGACCTCGACCCGGGCGGCGACCCGGTGGGCGCGGGCCAGGTTGGTGGTCCAGATGGTCGTGGCCAAGCCGTAGTCGTTGGCATTGGCCTTGTTGATCACTTCATCGTCGCTGTCGAAGGGGCTGATGTGGCAGCACGGCCCGAAGATTTCCTCGCGCACGACGGCGGCGGTTTCCGGCAGGCCGGTCCAGATGGTCGGCTGCACCCAGTGGCCCTCGGCCAGCTCGCCCGCCATCTGCGGCACGCCGCCGCCGGTGACCACGGTGGCGCCCTCCTCCACCGCCTTGGCGTAGTAGGACAGGACCTTCCGCTTGTGCTCGGCGCTGATCAGGGGGCCGTAGTTGGCATTGTGATCGTCGGGGCGGCCGAACTTGACGGCTTCCGCCTTGGCCTTGAGGGCCTGGACGAACTTATCGAAAATCGGCCGCTCCACATAGACCCGCTCGGTGCCCAGGCAGACCTGGCCGGAATTCAGGAAGGCGGAACGGAAGATGCCGTCCACCGCGGCGTCGAAGTCGGCATCGGCGAAGACGATGGCCGCATTCTTGCCGCCCAGCTCGAAAGAGACGTCCCGCATGCCTTCGGAGGCGGCCTTCATGATCGCCGCGCCGGTGCGGGTCTCGCCGGTGAAGGTGATGGCATCGACCTTGGGGTGGTGGGTCAGGAATTCACCGGCCGAATCGGGGCCGAAGCCGTGGATGACGTTATAGACACCCTTCGGGATGCCAACCTTGTTCATCACCTCGCCGAGCAGCGTGGTGGTCAGCGGCGTCTCTTCCGAGGGCTTGACGACGACGGTATTGCCGCAGGCCAGCGCCGGGCCGACCTTCCAGGTCATCAGCATGAAAGGGGCGTTCCACGGCGCGATGACGCCGATCACGCCCTTCGGCAGGCGGATGGCGTAATTCAGCGCGCCGCGCCCATCCGGGGTCGCCATCTGGAAGGACTCGGACGGCACGTTCTTGACCACATCCGCGAAAACCTTGAAATTGGCCGCGCCGCGCGGGATGAAGGCGCTGGTCATCACGTGGTGCGGCTGGCCGGTGTCGGCCATTTCGGCGGCAACGAAGTCGTCGAAGCGGCGGGTGATTTCGTTGGCCACGCCATAGAGCAGATCGACGCGCTGGTCGGTGCTCAGCGCACCCCATTCGCCCTTCAGGGCGGCATGGGCGGCCTGCACGGCGGCGTCCACCTCGGCTCGCCCGGCCTCGGAAACCCGGGCGATGATCCTGTTGTCGAGGGGCGAGCGCTTCTCGAAGGTCTTGCCTTCCGCGGCATCGACAAACTCGCCGTTGATGAAATTCCTGATCAGTTGCATGGCAACTCCTTGTTGAGGCCCCGAACCCGGGGCGGGGTCAGACTGTGTTTGCCTCTTCAGCATGCCGAATGCAGTCTAGGGGTTGGCTGACGATACCGTCCAATACCTTGTTTCACGCAGACCTATACCATTTCGGTATGGATTCGCCCGCGAGAAGGGCGCGGCCCTTCCCCGGTCTCAGATGGACCGGAAGAGCGGGCTGCGCACCTGTTGGGCGTCGGCAGCGGAAATGAACTTCTCGGTGTAGATGTCGCGCTCGAACAGGCGGCCCTGCATCAGGGTCGCGATGCACGACTCGATCATCAGCGGGGGCCCGCACAGGTAGGCCTTGCAGCCGCGGAAATCGTTGTCGAAATGGGCTTTCGCCGCCTCGTGCACGAATCCCCGGAAGCCCTCCCAGGCGCTGCCCTCGGGCTCATGGGAAAGGGCCGGGACATAGGTGAAGTTGGGGTGTTTCGCGGCGAGTTCGAGGAACGCCTCGTGGTAGTACAGCTCCTCCCGGTTGCGCTGGCCATAGACCAGGGTGATGGGCAGGTCGAAGCCCTCCTCCAGCAGGTCGAGGATCATGGAGCGCGGGCTGGAGAGGCCGGAACCGCCAGCCATGAAGAGCACCGGCACCCGGGCCGATTTCTTGACGAAGAAGCGGCCGTAGGGCCCGGTGATGCGCACCCGGTCGCCGGCCTGCATCTGTTCGTGGATGTAGCCGGTGCCCTGGCCGCCCGGCACGATGCGGACGTTGAGCTCGACTTCGCCGGCCGACGGCTGGCTGGCGATGGAGAAGGCCCGGCTGCCGATGCCGCCCGGCAGTTCCAGATTGACGTACTGGCCGGCCTGGAAGCGCATGCCATCCGGATCGTCGAGCTTGATCCAGAGGCCCTTGATGGTCGGCGTCAGGGTTTCGATCCGGCTCACGACCCCGTCGAAGTCCCGCACCGGCAGATTCTCGGCATCGGGGTCCTCCTCGATTTCCGCCTCGATCACCAGATCGTCCTGGGCGGTGGCGCAGCAGGCGAGGCACTTCCCCTCCTCCCGCTCGAAGTCCATGAGGGCGAAATTGGAAGCCTCGCCATGGTCGATCTCGCCGTCCACCACCTGTACCTTGCAGGTGGCGCACAGGCCATGGCAGCAGGCATGGGGCAAATAGATTCCGGCTCTCAGCGCCGCATCGAGGATCGTCTGTCCCTCTTCCACCTCCACGGTCTGACCGAGGGGTTCAATGGTTAATTGATAGCTCATGTTTCCCTATCCCTTTCCTTGCCGAAACATACTTTCTTGTTGCTACAACCCCGGTCGCCTTGCCGGCGGGCGGGGCGTTCGAGGAGCCGTGCGAGGACTGTCTGAGCCCCCGCAGGGGGCGAGTTCCGCAGCCCGGCGGAGCGAATGCCCCGCCCGCCGCGCCCCGGACTGCCCCAGGCCACTTTCTGGATTCCGTATCAGTACGAGCTGAGGATGTCGCCCTCGACTTCAGGCTTGTATTCCATGCACAGGCGCTGGGTGGCGGCCGCCAGCAGCAGGGCATCGACGCCCACGGCCACGAAACGGGCGCCGGCGGCGATATAGCGCTGGATGACGCCCTTGTCCCCGGCCAGGACGCCGCCGGCCTTGCCGGCCGCGGCCACTTTCCTCAGCCCGACCTCGATGGCACCGACGATTTCCGGGTGGGTAGACTGCCCAAGGTAACCGTAGGAGGCGGCCAGATCGGCGGAGCCGAAGAAGATGCCGTCCACGCCATCCACCGCCAGGATTTCTTCCAGATTCTCGTAACCCAGCCGGGTTTCCACCTGGACCAGCAGGCACATCTGGTCATTGGCCAGGGCGCTGTAGTTGGCGATGCGCCCCCAGCGCGAGGCCCGGGCCAGGGAGCTGCCGACGCCGCGGATGCCTGCCGGCGGATAGCGCATGGCGCTCACCAGCCCCGCCGCCTGGTCTGCCGATTCCACCATGGGAATGAGCAGGGTCTGCACCCCGGTTTCCAGCAGCTGCTTGATGAGGACATGGTCCCCCTGGGGCGGCCGCACGATGGCCTGGGAGGGGTAAGGGGCGACGGCCTGCAGCTGGGCGAGGATGCTGCGCAGGTCGTTGGGTCCGTGCTCCGCGTCGATCAGGAGCCAGTCGAACCCGGCGCCGGCACAGATCTCGGCGCTGAAAGTTTCGCCGAGCCCAAGCCACAGGCCAATCAGGGTCCTGTCGCTGCAAAGATCGGCCTTGAACCGGTTTATCGGCATTTCCATGAATCACACTACCCATCTTCCCGGGGCGACGGCCGCCGGCCATCGCCCCCGGATTGTTGCTAGCTACGGATCAGCGGCCTGCGGCCCCCAGGGTGTTGAGCCCCGGGGTGCGGAAGGTCAGCTGCTGCTTGTGGCGGATGCCGTTGTCAGCGAGGCTGGCTTCGAAATTGGGCGTCCAGGGCTGCTTGCCCTTCAGCCATTCGACCTTGCCGAAATCGACCGCCGGGGCGTCCGGATCCGGCTGCATCAGCGGCCGGACCGCGTTCTGCAGCATGTCGCCCAGCTTCATGCCCGGTTCGACGACGATCATGAAGGGCGTCGAGAACAGCATGTGCTGATCCCAGCCGACATAGACGATCTGCTTGCCGTTGAAGTTTTCCACGCGGTCGCGGGGAACGCCGACATAGGGTTTGGTGGAAGTCACTGCCATGTTCTGTCTCCTGATATCGCTGACCGGAAAATCACTGGTTGCTGGTGGCTTGGTTGCGCCAGGCTTCGAAATTGCGCTGGTCCTCGGAGCCGGCGAAATCGCCGTTGTCCTTGCCATCCGCCAGGCTCACCCACTCCATCCAGGCACCGAGGTCGCCGTTGAGCGGGGCCTGGAAGATCGCCGCCAGGGGCAGCCAGCCCTGGATGTACTTCTCCGGCTCTTTCTCGAAGATGTGCTGGCAGCCGTCTGAGCAGAAGTGGTAGGTCTCGCCCTTGTATTCCACTTCCCGGTGGCACAGGGTGGTGGGATCGTCGGGCTCGGTGAACACCGTCGGGATCTGGCAGGTCTGGCACAGCTTGGCCAGGCCCATGTTGGCGTACGGGGTGCCGGCTTCCTTCAGCTTCTTGATGTGCTCCCAGCGCGGCCGGTAGTACTTGTCGAAGGTGGTCGGATACTTCTTCGACAGCCAGGCCATGTCTTCCTCGGAGGGGATCCAGCTGTGGAAGGCCGTGCCGAACTGGTACTGGTAGAGGGCCAGCATGAACTGGTGGGTCATGTGGTCCAGGGCCTTGCCGGCGTCGTCCCAGCCCTTGGGCGGGCGGATGCCGTAGCGGGCCAGGTCCTTGAACAGGGCGCCGCCGTTCTCGATGCCGTAGATTTCGAAGGCCTCGCGCCAGGACATGACGCGCTTGGGCAGCATGTAGTCCATCATGGTGCCGACCACGCCGAGGAGGCGGAAGCCGCGCCAGAACCACTTGTCGATCCAGTTCTGGACGATGGGCAGGTTGTCCGGGTCCTGCTCCAGCATGAACTTGATGCACTCCAGGCCCAGGGTCATGTGGCGGGCTTCGTCCGACTGGGCGGAGAAGCCGAAGGTCACGGTGGCCATGTCGCCGTTGTAGGCGGCGCCGGACATGAAGGGCACGAACAGCAGGTTGGTCAGCACGTATTCGAAGCTGAAGCCGATGGCGATCATGAACTCGAAGGGACCCGCCGACATCGCATCGTCGAAGAAGGAACGCGGCAGGGTGCAGTACCACATGCGGTCGCGGGCATCGGCGAAGGCATGGAAGCCGTTGTAGAACTTGTTGTAGTTCGACAGGGCATGGATCTGCGTCTGGGCGTGGCGGATCTCGTCGATCGCCTGCATCTGGCACGCCACCTGGGTGCCGACGCCGGGGAACTCCCGACCCATGCGGGCGAAGCCCTTGCCGGCGCAGTATTCACCCGGGCTGATGGCCTGCAGGAAAATCTTCAGGGCGGAGAGGTAGCGGGCATCGGTGATGTTCAGATGGCCGTTGTTCTGGGCGTGGGCGTCGATGATGGCGTAGAACTTGCGCTCCTTCTCGGCCTGGTATTTCCAGTAGGCGTCCATGGTCAGGCGGAAGGGGTCTTCCCACTTCTCCCAATCGTGGACCTTGATGCCTTCGTACTTGACGTAGGGGAAGACCTCGTCCTTGTTGTGGTAGGTCGGTTCCCAGCCCAGGTCGCGGGTCAGGAGCTTGTACTTTTCCTTGAGGCCGAGCTTCTTCTTGGCAACAGTCATATCCATTTCAGTTCTCTCCTCAGTTCTTCCAGGCCAGGGTGAAAGTGTCGTCATCCTCGTCCAGATGACCCGAGATGGTGATCAGGTTGACCTGCAGCTCCTGCAGGTTGAAGGGGCGGCCGACGCGCTCCTCGATGGATTCGCGGCGGATGACCAGCTTGCCCTCGGCATTGATCTTGACCATGGCCGGCTGCTCGTCGAGGACGGCGGCCGGGTTATCGGCCAGGATGGCCTCGACGATCGGGCGGGAATCTTCGTTGGCTTGGAAAGCGATGAATACGGTAGACATGGGAACTCCTCAGATTTCGATGCCGAGCTTGGCCAGGCGCGCCTTGAAGGCGGCCATTTCCTCGCCGACCGCTTCGTCGGCATTGCCTTCCAGGGCCTGCTGGACGATGGGCAGCAGGGCGGCGGCGGCGCGGGCGCCCCACTTCCCGGCCCACTCCCGCAGGAGGGCGCGGTTGTCTTCCGACTCGGCGGCGACGGTCTTGAGGACGGCATCGATCCACTTCTGGGTCTCGCCGAACCAGTCGTTCATGAACTGGGTCAGCATGGCGATGGAGGAAGCGCCATTCGCCGACAGGAAGCCGTCCACCACCCGCCCATAGACCAGGGGATACAGGAGGCCGTCGAGGGCGACGTTCTGGGCCACGAAGAGCTCGAAGGGATCGCGCACCACCAGGCAATCCTCGACGTAGCGGCGCAGGGGCTGCCAGACGTCGCTTTCCAGCCAGGCCTGCTTGCCCTCGTTCAGCCCCTCGGTATCGCCCAGGAGGAGGCCGAGGCGTGAGAGGTACTGGGCGATCCCCAGGTTGTCCATGGCGTGGAACATGCACGCCTGGGTGAAGATGGCGGCATAGCCGTAGCCGCAGATGAAGGAATTGTTCATGTTGGCGCCCCAGGCGGCATGGCGCAGGGGAACCAGGACGCGCAGGGCGATTTCCTTCATTTCCGCCGGCAGCATGTCGGCCAGGCCGCGGGATTCCACGAAGCTGAAGTTGGCTTCGGCGGTTTCCTGCTGGCGGGCGCGGGCGACGGTGTAGGTGTTGTAGTAGTACTGGCGCGGATCCTTCAGGGCATACCAGTCCTTCATCACGATCTTGGTGATGGAGGCGTCGTAGATCTGCTGGTCGGGGTCCCAGGTCGGGCGGTAGTGCAGGTTTTCGGTGGCCTGGATGTCGTAGCTCCCCTCCTGGTAGCGGGAGGCGGGCTTGTCGCCGAAGCGGCGGGCCAGGTGGTCGAAGGTATTGCGCTGCGGTTTGATACTGACCGTACGCAGGTCGATTTGCATGTAAGTCTCCTAATTCTGATTACTTGAAGCGGATCTGGGTGGCATCGGCCAGACGCCAGCCCCAGTCGCTGTCTTTGACGGCATCGGCTTCCTGCGCCGGCAGCATCTCGACGCGGTTGGCGGCGCAGAACTCGGCGAAGGCCTCCCGGCCGAGAATCATCTCGATGAAGATTTCCGGCTCGCCGATGGCGAAGTCGAATTCCACGAAGCCGTTGGCCCGTTCGCCGCGCAGGCGGACGAAGCGCCGGGTGGTATCCATCGGCTGCTGGGGGCTGGAAGCGCTGGCCATGGGTCCGGTCCTCAGCTGACGACGGTCAGGAAGGTCTCGTGCAGCTTGCGCTGGGGGTAGTCGAGGCCGCCGCCGGCGCCGAGGCCATCGAAGGTCCAGGTCGTCGGCTCGTAGTCCGGATAAGGCTGGTAGCCGCCCATGAAGGTCTCGAAGCGGTTGCCGGAGGGATCCCAGGCGTAGATGGTGCAGCCGCGGGTCACGCCGTGGCGGGTGGGGCCGATATCCAGCGGCACGTTGTTCATGGCCATGATGTCGGCGGCGCGGAGCACCTCTTCCCAGCTTTCCAGCATGAAGGAGACGTGATGGAGCTTGCCCGGCTCGGGATGCTCCACGAAGGCGATGTCATGCACCTTGTGGGAGCAGGACAGCCAGATGGCCGCGTTGCCGTTGCCGTCGGGGGTCAGGACGCGCTCGACCAGGTAGAAGCCCAGGACTTCGGTGAAGAGCTTCTGGACGGCTGCGATGTTGGGGCCATACAGCAGCGTGTGGTCCAGGCGGACCGGCGCGACCCCCTTCTCCGAAGCCGGGGTCCACGGCGCCGGGTTAAGAACCTGCAGGCCGTTGCCGACCTGGTTCTTCTCCGCATACAGCTCGATCTTGTGCCCGGAAGGGATTTCGAAGCGGACCCGCTCGCCGGTCGCCAGCATTTCGCCGGCGGGGATGCGCTCGGTGGCCACGCCATAGGCCCGAAGGTCGGAGTCGAGCTTTTCCAGGGTCGCCTTGTCGAGCACCTTGAAGGCGAAGAAGTCGATCCCGGCGCGATCCGCCTGGCGCAGGATCACGCTGTTGTGGTCGCGCTCATCCCAGCACTTCAAATAGACCCGCCCCTGGGCATCCCGGCCGGTTTCCACCAGGCCCAGGACGTCGCGGTAGAACTTGACGCCTTCCTCCAGATCCAGCACGCGGACTTGAGCATGTCCGGGACGCAGAACACCTGTCATTGCCATTTTTCAGTCTCCTCGGTTTGTCTTCAAAAAAATCACTTTTCGAATCCCTTGGGGGATTCGCCTCCCAGCACGGCGCGCCGCATGGAACCGATCACCTTCAGTTCGAGGTCGCTGGCCGGAAAGATCCGGCAGGCCAGGACCCGGCCCAGGGCCTCGTCCTCCTCGCTGACATGGGAACGGCTCATCGCCTTGCGCTCGAAGCGGCCGGAAACCACTTCGACCTTGCACACCCCGCAACCGCCACCGCGGCAGCCGAGCGGGATGCCCCGGCGTCCCAACCGAGCCATGCCTTCCAGCACCGACTGGCCGGAGTCGCAGGGAAAACACTCCCCGCTCTCGGAAATCCTGATCTCGAAAGACGGCATATCCCTCCTCCTGGCCCCTCGGCGCCTTCAAGCAGCGCTCTTGGGAATAACCTGATTGCACATACCGTGCCAAACCCGTAAACCGCTGATTTCAATTGCTTCTTTTACTACGCATTCACCTATTCACAATCGATTGTTTATATTTTTATGAATCGATGAATGCGTTGTTTTATATTTTTATGAAGCGCTCATCCGGCCAGATTCATGATCCGGGAGTACAGGCGCTTGAAGCCGTCTTCCAGGTCCTGGTCGAAGCGGGGATCGCCGTTGGCCAAGAACGCCCCGTGGATGGCGGCCCAGTCCTCGGCGGTGAGGTGCTCCCGGGCGGCGGGGAGGATGGTGTTCTCCTCCAGGTTCATGTGCTCCCACTGGGCGTCGGCAAAGGCGTTGACCGCCGCGACCACGCCGGACAGGGCCCCGCCCTCCTCCCGGGCGTAGCGATCCAGCGCGGCTTCCATCTGCCGCACCAGGGCGCCGTTGCCGGCGTGCTCGACGTGCAGCTTGCGGAGGGTCTCGTCGAAGGCCGAAGTTCGGGACGACAAGCGCTCGAAGAGATAGGCGTCCTCCTTGGGATGGTGGAGGCGCTCGGGGAAGGCGTCGATGTAGTGCAGCATCGACTTCACCAGGGCGACGTCGAGCCGCGCCCTGCCCTGGACCGCCTCATCGACCAGATGCAGGAGGCCGCGCACCACCGCCGCCAAGGAGCGATGCTCGTCCTGGATGATGGCCAGGGCGGCCAGCCGGTCGCGGTCCTGCCGATTGCTCTCGACGCTGGCCACCAGCACCGGGATACGGGTATGGGCGAGTACCTTCTGGGTCTGGGAGCCAACCACCAGGCTGCGCACCCCCTTGTAGCCATGGGACGCCATGAAGATCAGGTCGCAGCCCTGCGCTTCGGCCGCCGCCAGGATGGCGGCATAGGGCTGGTCGCTGACGACGGCCCGGGAGGCACATTCCACGCCCCTGGCCGTGGCCGCTGCCTCGGCTTTTTGCAGGATGCCCCGGGCCTCGCCGGCGATGGTGTCGGCATAGGCGCCGGGCGCAACCGTGCGCAGCAGGGCCGCGTCGCTGGTGGAGCCGAAATCGGCCTGGGCGGTAAAGAAGGTGATACGGGCGCCCAGGGCGGCGGCAAAGGGGACGGCCTGGGAAACGATTTCGGCGGCGAGGCCGGAACCGTCGAGCGGAACCAGGAGATGTTTGTACATTGGATTTCTCGCTAAATCAGACGACGACCGGTTTTTTCGGACGCAGCAGGAAGTGGCCCAGGGCCGGCAGCAGGATGAGGGCGCCGAGCATGTTCCAGACGAACATGAAGGCGAGCAGGATGCCCATGTCGGCCTGGAACTTGATGGGAGAGAAGGCCCAGGTAGCCACCGCGATGCCCAGGGTGATGCCGGTCAGCACCACCACCTTGCCGGTGAACAGCAGGGCCTTGTAATAGGCCTCCGACAGGCTATTCCCCGCCCGCAGCTGGGCCAGGGTGATGGAGAGCACGTAGAGGGCGTAATCGACGCCGATGCCGACCCCGAGGGCGATGACCGGCAGGGTGGCGACCTTGACCCCGATGTTTAGATAAACCATCAGGGCTTCGCACAGCACCGAGGTCAGCATCAGGGGCAGCACCGCGCAGACCACCGCCTGCCAGGAGCGGAAGGTGACGAAGGCGAGGATGATCACCGCCAGGTACACCAGGAGCAGCATCTGGGTATTGGCCTTCTTGACCACGATGTTGGTGGCCGCCTCGATGCCGGCGTTGCCGGCTGCCGAGAGGAAGCGGATTTCCTCCGTGTTGTGCTCGGCGGCGAAGGCTTCCACCGTCTTCACGACGCTGTCGAGGGTGTCCGCCTTGTGGTCCTTCAGGTAGGCATAGACCGTCAGGAGGTCGCAGTTCTGGTTGAACAGCTCCCGCGGCGCCCGGGTGATGATGGAATTGAGCATGTCCTGGCTGCGCGGGATCTCGTACCACTTCAGGCTGCCTTCGTTCATGCCGGCGGCCGCCAGCTTGGAGAGGGCGGCCAGGGAGGTGGTGGCCTCCACGCCGGGTAGCTGCTGCAGTTCCCGCTCGAGGGCGTCCACCGCCGTCACCGTGTCGTAGTGGGCGCAGTGGAACTGGGGCGTCTTGACCATGACGATATAGACGTCGGAACTGGCGGCGTAATTGGCCGCCATGAAGCCGTTGTCCCGGTTGTAGCGGGAATCGGGCCGCAGTTCCGGTGCCCCCTGGTCGGTGTCGCCGATCTTGAGCTGGAAGCTCACCGCCAGCCCCAGGGCCCCCAGCACGGCGGCGGCGGCAATGGCGATGCCGGCCCACTTGCGCTGGGTGAAGAGGTCGAGGAAGGCCCAGAAAGGATGCTTGGCGTGGCCGGCATCCTCGGCCTCGGCCAGTTCGGCCTTGAGGCTGCGCCGGGCGGCTTCGGCGCTGACGCCGGTGTAGGACAGCAGGATGGGCAGCAGGATGAGGTTGGTGAAGATGAGGATGGCGACGCCGATGCTGGCGGTGATGGCCAGGTCCTGGATCACCTGGATCTGGATCACCATGAGGACGGCGAAGCCGACGGCGTCCGCCAGCAGGGCCGTGACCCCGGCCACGATCAGGCGGCGGAAGGTGAAGCGGGCCGCCACCAGCTTGTCGGTGCCGCGGCCGATGTCCTGCATGATGCCGTTCATCTTCTGGGCGCCGTGGCTCATGCCGATGGCGAAGACCAGGAAGGGCACCAGGACCGAGTAGGGATCGAGCTCGAAGCCCAGGGTGGGCAGCAGCCCCAGGAGCCAGACCACGGCCACCACCGAGCAGGCCACCACCAGCAGGGTGCTGCGCACGCAGCGGGTGTAGCCGTAGAGGACCACGGTGCAGATGGCGATGGCGGTGGCGAAGAAGAACAGCACCTGCTGCAGGCCGTCGAGGAGATCGCCCACCACCTTGGCGAAGCCGGTGATGTGGATCTTGATGTCGTCGGTCTCGTACTTCTGGCGCAGGGTTTCCAGGCGCCTGGAAAGATCGCTGTAGTCGATGCGCGCGCCGGTTTCGGAGATCTTCTCCTGCAGCGGCACGGAGACGATGCTGGACTGGAAGTTGGCAGCCACCAGCTGGCCGATCTCGCCGGAGCGCTCCACATTGACCCGCACCTGGTCGAGGCTGGCCGGGGAACCGTCGTAGTCGTCCGGAATCACCGGGCCGCCGTCGAGGCCTTCCTCGGTCACCCCGGTCCAGCGCACCGCCGGCGTCCACAGGGACTTCATGAAGGGCCGGTCCACTCCGGGATAGAGGAAGACCTCGTCATTGATCTGGCGCACCACGTCCAGGTAGGCGGGATCGAAGATGGTGCCCTTCTTAGTCTCCACCGCGATGCGCAGGGTGTTGCCGGCGCCCGCCAGCTGGGAGCGGTTTTCCAGGAAATTGGCGATGTACTCGTGCCGGGTCGGGATCATCTTCTCGAACGCGGCATTGAGGCTGAGGCGGGTCGCCTGGAAGCCCAGGACGACCGTGGCCACCAGGCAGAGGAGGACGATTACCAGCCGGTTGTTGAAGAGGGCGCGCTCGATCAGCGAGCCCGAACGGGGATCGAAATCCTGCAGGGCGACGGCGCGGATTTCCGCTTGTACGGGCATGTGGCTCATTTCTTTTGTTCCGAACCGAGGGCTTCAGGGGCGACGCGGACCGCGCCGCGCTGGGTGGCAACCACCAGGGCGCCATCAGCAGCTTCGACGACGCCGGTCGCCGCATTCATCTTGGCTACGGCCAGGCTGGCGAAGGTCGCACCGCCGTCCCGGCTCAGCATGACCCGCCCGGTCTCATCGACCACCGCCAGGCGCCCGTCCCGCAGGCGGATGCCCGCCGTCAGGGTCACCGGCAGGGCGAAGTCCACCTTGCTCCAGGTGCCGCCCCCATCGGTGGAGCGAAAGGCATTGCCCCGCAGGCCGAAGGCCACCAGGGCGCCGTCGGTCGCCACCAGCGCGCCGAAGAAGGTGCCCGGATACTTGACGGGAAGCGGGGCGAAGGACTGGCCGGCGTCGCCGGCCCGCAGCAGGGTGCCCTGCTCGCCGGCGATCAGCAGCCCCTTCCCGAGGGGCTCGATGCGATACAAATGGCGGCCGTTGGGGTTTTCCAGGCGGCCCATCAGGGATTCCCAGGTCTTGCCGCCGTCCTGGGTGGCGAAGGCCAGCCCGTAGGCGCCAACCACCATGCCGCGCTGCTCGTCGAAGAAGCGCACGTCCAGGAAAGGCTTGTCGGCGCCCTCGGCCAGCATCCGCTGGGCCTCACGCTGGCGCCGGGTCGGGGCGGAAGCGCCGGCGGCCGCGGCATCGGCGGCGGCGGCCTCGATCTCCGCAGCCTTCCTGCCTTCCAGCTGCCGTTCCCAGGTTTCGCCGCCGTCGCCGGTCCGGAGGATGGCGCCGCTATGGCCCACCGCCCAGCCGACCTTGTCCGAGACGAAGCTGACGGCGGTCAGGGCGACGCTGGTGGGCACCGATTTGGCTTGGCGCCAGGATTTCCCGTCATCGTCCGACAGCAGGATGGCGCTGCGCTCGCCCACCGCCACCAGCCGCTTCCCGGCGGCGGCGACGGCGGTCAGCACCGCCGACTTCGCCCTTTCGCTTTGCCGGGCCGGCATGTCCAGAATATCCGGGCGCCCGCCGCTGACGGCGGCGGCACTCGCCCAGGCCCCATCGGTGACGCCCAGGCTCGCCAGAATTACGGCGGCACCCAGCCATCGCCACGTCCTTACGTGCGCGTACATCTTTGAACCTCGCTGATCGAATCAGGCCGGGAGACCCCGGCCCTTGAAAGATGCCGGGGGAAACCCCGGCATCTGCCTGCACTTAGCGGCTGGCGTCGGCTGCCACCGCGTCGCCGGTGAAGTAGTTCTCCGACTTGCGCTGGGCCAGGACCTTGAAGGAGTCCAGGAACTGCACCGTGCTCATGGTGCCCTTCTGCAGGTCGAAGACCGTGACCGGCTTGACCACCACGGCCGGGATGGCCGGCACGACGTAGGGGAAGCCCTGGGTGGTGCGCCACAGCTTGCCTTCGTTGTCGTAGCCGTCCATCAGCACCAGGGTCCAGGTGTCCTCGTCCAGGTAGTAGCGGCGCTTGGGCACGGCGTGGCGCTTGCCCGGGGCGACGGTGGCCTCGACTTCCCAGATCCGGTGCAGCTCCCAGCGCAGCTTGTCCGGATTCATGTGGTGCTTGGCGAAGGCGTCATCTTCCTTGGCGGTCACCAGGGCGTTGGCGTTGTACGGAACGTACATTTCCTTCTTGCCCACCAGCTTCCACTGGTAGCGGTCCGGGTGGCCCATGATGCCCATCACTTCGTCGAAGTAGTTGGCGCCGGAGGCCACGAAGTCCGGGGTGTCGTAGGCGACGGTGGGAGCCCGGCGGACGCGGCGCTGGCCGACCAGGTACTGCCAGGTCTGGCGCGGGGTGGCGGCATCGACGCCGTCCCGGATGACCAGGGACTCACCGGCCTTGAAGGGGGGCGCGACGGTGGAGAAGCGCTGCAGGAAGTATTCGCCGCTCCACTTCTCCGGGGAACCGTCCTTGTAGTAGAACGGGTACTGGTTCACCTGCTCGTTCTGGGTGGCCAGGGTGCGCCCGCCGTCGGAGGTGCCGACGATGTTCTTGAAGGACACCTGGGTGGCTTCCGCCTCGATGCGCAGCAGGTAGTTCCAGATGGCCTCGACCCCTTCCTTGGGGATGGGGAAGGGAATGCCGCCGTAGCAGTTTTCCACCGAGTAGCCGCCGGCCTTGGTCTTGCAGCGGGTGGCGTTCTTGAAGGTGTTTTCGTAGACGTACTGGGGCGCGACGGCGGTGCGGTGGGTCGGGTAGACATCCACCCGGAAGCTGTCCGGGTACTTCTTGAGGAGGGCCTGGGTGCCCTCGCTCAGCTTGTCCGCGTACTGGGCCATGTTCTTGGCGGTGATCTGGACCACCGGCTTCTCGCCGGGGAAGGGCTGGGTCGGGATGTCGCCGGCCTTGGCGGCGGCGGACACCTTGACGTTGCCGTCCCAGGCCGGAATGCTGCCATCCTTGTTACCGGCCTTTTCGCCACCCAGGGGGGTGAGGGCCGATTTCAGCTTGGCCGCCTCGTCGGCGGACACCGCCGCGAAGGCGCCGGTGCTGCCGGCCAGCAGGCCGACGACGGCTGCACACAGGATTGTCTGTTTCATGGTTGAAGTCTCCTGATTGTGGTTTTGCTTAGAAAGTCCGCTGGACGGACAGGGAAACGAAGTCCCGGTCGCCATGGAAATTCTTGAAGGAAAGCTGCGGCGCGGCGGTGTTGTACTGAACCACCGAACCCGACGGCCCGTAGTAGTGGGTGTAGTTCAGGCTGGTCTGCCAGGTCTTCTGGTAATCGCCCTTCACGCCGATGCTGATGTTGCCGCCCTTCTCCGAGGGCATCAGGGCCGAGACCCCGGCCACCGAGGAGCGGCCCTTGACGCCGTAGCCGACGCCGATGGGCACCTGGAGGTCGAGGCCCGGCGCCACCTGGAAGTATTCCGGCTGGAAGACGAACTGGATGGCCGTGGCGTCCCTGGTAGCCAGGGGGTCGAGCTGGTTGGCGTTCTTGGTGATCTTGGTGCGCCGGTTGTAGGCCAGTTCGCCGACGAAGCTGGCGCCCTGCCACAGGGGGCTGGCGCCCAGCACGGTGATGGCCGACATGTTGAAGTGCAGGGAATCGCCCACCGGGTAGGCCGGATTGCTGCTGTTGTTGGTGGTGGCGTTCGTGATCACCGTCACGCCGTTGGCCACCATGGGCATGTTGTTGCGCACCGACAGCTCGGCCGCCACATTGGTCTCGCCCACCAGGGTGCTGACGCTGGCGCCGTAGGTCTTGATCTTCTCGGCATAGACCAGGAAGTAGTCGCCGACGTCGGCGCCACCGCGGGCATTGACCCCGGGACGGACATAGAACTGGGGCATCTTGTCGTGGAACTGGGCGGCATAGAGGCCGAATTCCAGGTCTCCGGTCTTGAACTTGACCTGGGCGCCCCCCTGGCCGGAGTCCCGGGCCTTGAGGTCGTCGCCGCGATGGACGGCCGCGCCCGGGCCGAGGATGACGTTCTCGCCGCCGTCGTCGGCAAAATCGGCGAAGCTGAAATAGCTCCCCGCCCCCGGGATCCGGTTCTTCTTCCACTCCAGCTGGTAATAGGCGCCGACCGAGACATTGGGGTTGATCTGGACCTGGGTGGAAACCTGCTTCACCGGCAGGGCGATTTCCTTGAACTGGGAATTGGGCACGGAAAGGGCCCGCACCAGGTCGAGGGGGGTCTGGGCGGCGGCGATGCCGTTGTAGCCGAAGAACAGGGTCTCGCCATAGAGCTGGCTGTATTGCCCGCCCTTGACGTTGACGTTCATGTCCCCCGGCGTGAAGCCCGCGTAGACGAAAGCATCCCGGAATTCCGCCTTGCGGCCGTGCAGGGAACGGGTGGCGGCGGGGAACTGGTTGGAGGGGACCGAGGTGTAATTGACCAGGGCGCCGCCGAGGGCTCCCGGGTTGTCGTTGCTGCGGTGGTACACGTCGTCGTACCAGGCGGCGCCGCTGACGCGGAAGCCGTAGGCATCCTTGTAGCGCAGATCGAATTCCGACAGGAGGTCCAGCCGGTTGGAAATCATGGCGCCCTTCTTGAAATTGAGGTCGCCGTCGTTGGTGTTCGCCTGGGGCCCGATGGAGTTGTCCGCCACCCGGGAGTCGATGTCCCGCACGCGCCATCCGGCGCTGTACTTGAGGGTGTTGTCCCAGGACATCTTCACATCCGAGTTGCCGGTATCGAAGCTGAATGCGTAGGCCGAGCCCACCGCCCCGACACTCAGACACACCCCCATCACATTGCATGCCAGCCGCTTGAGCCGGAAGCCCGCCGCACGCCCGGCATTTCTGCTTATTTTCATTTGTCCCTCCTAAGTATTTCGAGTCGTTATCCGAACAGTCCGGCTGCGCCCCTATGCGGATGGCAATCGGAACATTCGGGATTTGAATTTACGCAGCCCCAGAATTACCGTCCAATACCATTGGGGCCACGACGCAATACCCAAAAGGTATGCCAGCGAGTCGGTTTCCCGGCTTGCAGCGCAACGTGGAGTCGCAAAAAAAACGGGGGCACTTGCGGCCCCCGAAAGCAGAGAGAGAGAGGTAAATCTCACGACGACTCAACGGGAATGCGATTCCCGTATCGAGCGACGGATACTAGCGAGGGGCCTGATATACTGTCCAATACCCGAATAGAGCCAAGCCCATACCTATTACGTATGGCAAGTTCCGGCACCCAATACCTCCCCGCTGCATTCCTTGAGCATGAAATGGATCTCCGTCACCTCAAATACTTCATCGCCGTCGCGGAAGAACTGAACATCGGCCGCGCCGCCCTTCGCCTGCACATTTCACAGCCGCCCCTGACGCGGCAGATCCAGCAACTGGAGGAAGAGCTCGGCGTTCAGCTCCTGGTCCGCACCCCCCGGGGAGTCGAACTGACCCAGGCCGGCGAAATGTTCCTGGAGGAGGCCCGCAACATCCGCTCCCTGGTGGAGCAGGCCATCGAACGGACCAAGCGGGCCGGCCAGGGCAAGCTCGGGCGGCTGGACATCGGCATTTTCGGCACGGGAATCCTGAGCGCCATTCCGCAGATGCTGCACCTCTTCCGCGACACCCATCCCGATGTCCGGGTCGTCGTACACACCATGACCAAGGACGAGCAGATCGAGGCGCTGCGGCAGAGGCGCATCGCCCTCGGCTTCAACCGCATCCTCTCCCCCCTGCCGGACATCGAGAACGAGCTGATCATCAAGGAGCCCCTGTTTCTGGTGGTCAATGCGAACCATCCCCTGAGCCGGCAGGAATCCGTCTCCTTCATGGAATTGGCGAAACACCCCCTGGTGCTTTTCCCCACCGGGGCCCGCCCCAATTTCGTGGACCGGGTGATGGAGCTGTGCGCCAACATGGGGTTCACGCCGGAAATTTCTCAGATCGTCGGCGACGTGGTCACCGGCGTCGCCCTGGTGGCAGGCGGCTTTGGCATCACCCTCGTTCCCCGGTCGGCCACCACCCTCAACCTGCCGGGGGTCGTCTATCGCCCCTTCTTCGACTCCCTCTCCGCCACCATCGACCTCAGCTGCATCTACCGCAAGGACGACCAGTCAGCCATCCTGCAGGCCTTCCTGGGGGTGATCCGGGCCTTCCGGGAACAGCACGGCGGGCAGTGACCGATCCGGCGGGAAAATGTTGAAGTATTTCTTGAACTTTCCCGTCCAAATCATGGCGCCAAGGCCGGGATTTTTGTTATCCACATTTCCTGTGGATAACTTTGGGGAAATCTTCTGGAGAAAGCGCCTAAGTCCATGCTCCTACGGGGTTTACCCTACTCTGCCAAAATCTTACGCAGGTTTTCAATCCATTGATTTACTTGACTTTACGGATGTATTCATCAGGTATTCACTGCAGACTCGTTGCGACGCAGCCAATCGATGCGGCTTTCGCAATTTGTGAATAAGTCAAGTCTTGACAGCCGTTTTTTCCGCCGCCCGCGCCCTCGGCAAGGAGCCCGGTCAGCCCCATGACAGGTAAATAGCGGAAACTGCTCGACGGTGGGTTTGGAACGCTGTTCCCCTCGCCCGTAGCTCTCCTCCGTACGCTGAAAAGCTACGATTCCCGGCCGCCCCCGAGGCGGCCTCTTTTTGTCGGGACGGCCGCTCTCCCCCACGCGGCGGGAAACGGTTGCAGCCCGGACCTCGTCCAATCGTGGCCCCCGTCCCAGCTCCAGGAACTTTTCGGCTCCCGGCGAAGCCCAGAGGAGACCATGGAACCACAACCGCGCTACACCGGAACCGCCATCGCCCTCCATTGGCTGCTGGCCATCCTCATCGCCGGCAGCTTCGGCCTCGGGCTCTACATGCACGATCTCCCTTTGTCGCCCTGGAAGCTCAAGCTCTACTCCTGGCACAAGTGGGCCGGGGTGACCATCTTCCTCCTGGCCGTCGCCCGGCTGGCCTGGCGCGCCGGCCACCGCCCGCCCCCTTTGCCCGCCGGGATGCCCCGCTGGCAGCAGGTGGCGGCCGACGCCGTGCACCATGTCCTTTACCTCCTGATGCTGGTGGTTCCCCTGACCGGCTGGCTGATGAGCTCCGCCGAGGGCGTCCAGACGGTCTGGTTCGGCGTCCTGCCCCTGCCCGACCTGGTCGGCAAGAACGAGGCCCTGGGCGACCTCCTGCAGGCGGTGCATAAATATCTCAATTTCGGCTTCGCCGCCCTGGTGGCGATCCACGTCGCCGCCGCCCTCAAACATCACCTGGTGGACCGGAACGACGTCCTGGTCCGCATGCTGCCCTTCCGCCCCCGGGGCCATTGAAGGAGAGTCCCATGCCAGCCTTTCGCGCCGTCTTTGCCGCCCTCCTCGCGGCCACCGCCTTCACCCATGCCCAGGCCGTGGAGTTCGGCCAGGTCCTCGCCGACAGGAGCAGCCTCGGCTTCGTCTCCAGGCAGATGGGCGTTCCAGTCAACGGCAGCTTCCGCAAATTCGCCGTCGCCCTCGCCTTCGACCCGGCCAGGCCGGCCCAGGCCAGCGCCCGGATCGACGTGGACCTGGCCAGCATCGATACCGGCTTGAAGGAAGCCAATGACGAGGTGGTCGGAAAGGCCTGGTTCGACGTCAAGAATTTTCCCACGGCGAGCTTCGTATCCACCGCCGTCCGGCCCCTGGGGAGCGACCGCTACGAGGTGGCCGGCAAGCTCACCATCAAGGGCCGGACCCAGGACCTGGTCGCCCCCGCCACCTTCCGCCAGGAGGGCGGCAACGGCGTCTTCGACGGCAGCTTCACCCTGAAGCGCCTCGACTTCGCCCTCGGCGAAGGCATCTGGTCGGATATCGGCACCGTCGCCAACGAGGTCCAGGTCCGTTTTCACATCGTCGCCGCACCGCGGAAATGACTCCGATGCCCGGAAACTCCTCGACCGGGGCCATGGCTTGGCCCACAGGGTCGAGGGCTTCGGCGGAAAACCCGGGCAAGAAGATCAGTGGGGGCACCGGGTCAGACAGGCCCGGTTTCTGGTCACAAACACATTCTCGCCCTGCCACCACTCCTGGTCGAAGCCCCGGGTGCCGTTGTAGAAGCTGCGGTTGCAGCCGGACTTGAGGCGCTCGTGGAGTTCGACGATGAGGGCGTCCACCTTGCCGATCCAGGCCGACGGATCGGCGAAGACTTCCCGCTCGGCGCCCTCGATGTCCACCTTCAGGATATCGACGTGGTCGATGCCCTGCTCCGCCATGATCCGGTCCATGGTCATGCCTTCCACCTCGTGGACCATCCGGCCATAGTCGGCCTCATCGCCATCGGTTGCCTGGGTCATGAAGCCCCAGTCCCCGAGGGCCGGATCCACCAGGCTGATCCGCCGGTTCTGGTGCCACAGGGCGGCGCGCAGGGGGATGATGTTGCCGTAAGGCCGGACGTTGCGCTGCAGGATTTCAAAATTGCCATCCTCGGGCTCAATGGCGATGATCCGGGCCGCCGGGAAGCGGTTGGCGAAATGGATGGCGGCCAGGCCGACATTGGCGCCGGCATCGACGATGGTGCCCGGGGCGTCCCTGACCGCAAAATCGTATTGCCGCTGGATAAATATCTGCTCGAAGGCCGAAACGTCGGTGGAAGGCACCCGCAGATAGCAGGGGAAGCGAAGATCCCGCCGCCTGATTTCCAGCAAGATCGGCGACCGGGCCGCCTTGCCCCGGACGGCGGAAAACAGCCCCCGGAGGCCGACCGCGTGACGGTAATGGCGGACCGATTCCAACATGGCTACCTCGACGGTCCCGGGCCTTCCCTGGCTTCCTGGATAAGCTCGGCCAACCGCCTTTTCTCGGGCTCATGCAGCTTTCTGATGTTCTTGCGCCACTGGTAGGTCCTGTAATTGGCCTGGACATACTGCCAGCCCAGGGGGCCGTAGGCATCCACGTCGGCCTTGAGCTTGGGAATGGCTGATACCACCGATTTGAACTGGCCCCAGGAAAGGGCTTGCAGGGCCTTCTCCAGCTGTTCGTTGTCGATGCTGCCGGCGGCAGCGGCGGCCTCCGATCCGCCCCCCTGGGCACCGGCGGGAGTCTCCGCCCCGGCCGCCCAGACAAAGGCCATCAGGCCGGCCACGAAGGCGGCCAGTTTGGATGTCTGGCGCAAGCGTGGGGAAATGGGTGCCGAAGGCATGCAAACTCCTCTCTGGTCACAGTAAGACCCATACCTATAAGAACCCATTCCCGGCCGCTGAGTTTCAACGAAATGGGGTCAATTCCTGCCGCGGGGACCAGGAACAAAGCCGGGGAAAGCCCTATCCGGTATCAGCCGAACCCCTATTTTCCTGTCTGAGCGGGCGCTAGGCCATGACCGGCGCCAACGGCTGGATCACGTCGAAACGCAGGCATTTCCCGCTGTGGAGCAGTTCGGCGAAGCCCTCCGCCGGCACCGGCCGGCTGAAGAGGAAGCCCTGAATCTGATCGCAGCCATGTTGCCGCAGGTAATGGAGCTGGCCCTCGGTTTCCACCCCTTCGGCCACCACCCGCAGATTGAGGCGGTGGGCCATGGCGATGACCGCCGTGGCGATGGCGGCATTGCCGGGATTCTCGTTGATGTCGCGGACAAAGGCGCGGTCGATCTTGACGAAATCGAAGGGGAAGCGCTGGAGGTAGGCCAGGGAGGAATAGCCGGTGCCGAAGTCGTCGAGGGCCAGGCGCAGCCCGCACTTGCGGGCCTTCATCATGGTTTCCGCCGCCTGATCGGGATTCTGCATCACCAGGCTTTCGGTCAGCTCCAGTTCCAGGTACTCCGCCGCCAGGCCATGCCGGGCCAGGGCGCCGGTCAGGGTCGGCAGCAGGTCGCCCTCGGCGAACTGGGCCGGCGACAGGTTCACCGCCACCGGCACGATATCCAGCCCGGCGGCCAGCCAGGCCACCTGGTGGGCGCAGACCTGGTCCACGACCCAGGAACCCATGGGCACGATAAGGCCGGTCTCCTCGGCCACGGGAATAAAGTCGGCAGGCGAAACCAGGCCGCGCTGGGGATGCAGCCAGCGTATCAGGGCTTCGGCGCCGACGACCTTCCCGCTCCGGAGATCCACCCGGGGCTGGAAATGGAGGACGAACTGCCCGGCCTCGAGGGCCGTCTGCAAGTCCCTTTCCAGGGCCAGGTTGGCCGCCGTCCGGGCGTTGATTTCCGGAGCGTAGTAGAGGCAGCGGATGCCCGAATCCCGGGCTTCCCGGAGGGCTGTCTCGGCGCCATGGAGGAGAGCCTCCCCATCTTCCCCGTCCCCCGGATAGAGGGCGATGCCGGCGTGGGCGGTGAGCCGGATTTCGCCGCCAACCAGGGCACACGGCTGGTTCAGGGCTTCGAAAATCCGCTCCTGTACCAGGGCGGCCGCCTCGGTACCATGCCCCAGGTCGTCCACCGCCACGGCGAAGGTATCGGCGCCGATGCGGGCCAGGCTGCAGGGCTCCCAGACGCAGTTCCTGAGCCGCTGTGCCACCTCCCGGAGCACCGCATCGCCAACGTGGCGTCCGGCAGTCTCGTTGAGATGGGTGAAATGATCCAGATCGAACAGGATGACCGCGACGCTGTGGCTTCCGTTCTTGACCCCGTGCATAAACTGGGTCAGGCGGTCCAGGAACAGGTTGCGGATGGGCAACCCGGTGAGGGCGTCGTAGTAGGCCAGGTAGGAGAGCCGCTCCTCCCGCTGGATGTACTGCAGGGCAAAGGAAATGTCCGCCGCCAACTCGTCCAGGAGCTTCATTTCCTCGGCATCGAAGGCGCCCTTCTCCCGGGCATAAAGCCCCATGACGCCAATGCCTTTCTCATCCACCACGAGGGGCAGGGCGCAAACCGAGCTGTAGCCGTACTTCAGCGCCTGGGCCCGCACCGGCCCCACCTGGGGAACCGTGGTGATGTCGTTGCAATACACCGCCCGCCGGGACGATAGCGCCTCATGGGCCGTCCCCTGGCCGCTGGGCGCCTCGGTGCCGATGGACACCGGGATATCCTTGATGGACTCGAGATCGATGCCGCAGCCCGCCACCGGATGGAGGGTTTGGCCATCCGGGTTGAGGAGGCCGATCCAGGCCATGCCGAACTGCCCCTCCTCCACCGCCACCCGGCAGGCCTCGTCGACCAGGGCCTGGCGCTCGTGGATGCGGACGATGGCCGAATTGATGCCGGACAGCACCGCATAGATCCGCACCAGCCGGGCGATCCGGGCCTGCTGTTCCTTGCGTTCGCTGATGTCCCGCACGAAAACCAGGGCCCCGTCCTCGTCCTGGTAGCGGCATGGCACCGCCGAGATTTCCACGTCCACTTCCGCCCCGTCGAGCCGCAGATATCTTTCCACCAGGGGTGGAGGATTCCCCCGATCCCCGTTGGCCAGCCGGATATGTTCCTGGACCGCTTCCCGGGAATCCGGATGCAGCCGGCTAAGGCACGGAACCCCGAGGAGCTGCTCCTTGGATTCCGCCCGGAAGAGACGCAGGGCCATCTGGTTCACATAGGCAAAACGTTCCCCGATCTGCACGAAAATGGCGTCGGGGGCCCCTTCCACGAGACTGCGGAAACGCTGCTCGTTCTCGGCCAGGGCCGCCTCGTAGCGCTGACGGCCCGCCACCAGGCGGTTGAAGCTGTCGATCAGGAGGCCGACTTCGTCCCGGCGCCGGGCCGGCAGGGGGGCCAGCGGCTCGTCCCCCGCCGTCATCCGTCCCATGGCACGACTGGCATCCTCCAGGGGCTTCAGGACCCGGCGCGCCATCCAGTGGGCAATGAAGATCGCCAGCAGGGTCATGAGGGCGGCCAGCCCATGGAGATAGTCCTGCATGGCCGTCACCGGCCCGAAGGCGACCGCGGTCGGCAAGGCGGCAACGATGATCCAGTCCGCCGTCGGCACGGCCTTGCCCGAAAAGAGCTTGGATACCCCATCGGCATCCGTGCCCGGCCAGGAGCCCTCGAAACCGTCGACAAACCGGTCGAAGGCCGGATTGGCCCCGCGGGACCCCAGGCTGGCCAGGACCCGCGTGCGGTCGGTGGCGGCCACGATGACTCTTTCCTGCCGGGAGAGGACGAGGAACTCGCTCTGGCCGGTGATGGTGCGATCGGTGACGAAGCCGAGGAAATTGAGGGCGGTGAGGTCGGTGATGCCGGTCATGACCGCCCTCACCTTGCCGGCCCCGTCCAGAACCGGCACGCCGATGGTGAGCACCGGCCGCTTGAGCGCCCGGCCCAGGATGGGCTTGTCGATATAGGCCTTGCCCGTCGCCGCCACCTGGCGGAAATAGTCGCGGTCGCCGTAGTAGGTGCCGCGGCGCCCCGGCGCGATCGGAAAATCGGCAATGGTCCGCCCGTCCAGCCCGATAACGGTGATCCCCGCCGCAAACCAGGCCTGCAGATTACTCTGCTGGGCGAGATAGGCATCGAGGGCCGGCGAACGCAGGTCTGCCGGCAGATGCCTGGCAGCCCGCTGGAGGCCCTCGACCCGTTCCCGCAGCTTGTCGTCCAGTTCTGCCGCCACATGCCTGGCGGAGGCGAACTGCTGCTCGGCCAGGACCTCCATAAACCGATTTTGCAGAACGGTGGCGGAGAAGAACACCAGGGCCCAGATGAAGGCGACGAACAGAACGACCGACAGGGCGACGAGCTGGCCCCGGATGGAGAGCGGGTGACGCAGCACCCATGCGAACCCTGGAAACTTACCGACCACACGCGCCCCTGGAAATTGCTCTTCTTGTTGATTGATTGCCTGGTCACAGGCAACCCCGGTCGCTGGCGAAACCGCTCACCACGACTTCACTCAGACCAACAATATATCACTTTGGAATTATGACAGATCGTCCGACCGGCGAAGCGGCGGCTGATGAATAGGCGCCGCCAGCCCTCTTTCCGCGGCCGCCCCAGGCTTCGTCAGGACTTGTCCGGCCAGGCTCCCCGCCGGGTACGGGGCTGCCGCCGGCTTGCCAGGGCGATGGCGGCGAACAGGCCGGCAGCGAGCCAGCAGGCGGTAGAGACGGGAATGAAGCCGGCGGTGAACAAGGCCATGTCGCCCAGGCCGGCAGCCAGGGCCACCTGGGGAGTAAACCACAGGAAGAATCCCATCAGGGCAGCAAAGGCCGACCACTGGCCGAAGAAGCGGCCGGTCATCTGCCGGTCCTCCTTGGCTTCCTGCCAGGGCAGGGAGCCGGCCAGGGCCGATCCGATCCGTTTCCCGGCCCCCCACAGCATGCCAACGAACATGCCCAGCCAGAAGGCACACTCCACCAGGTAAGGCCAGAAATCCCGGGCGAACTGGCCGCCGGCGTGGTCCTCCCCGCCCGGCACCAGGGCGATCAGCCCCCCGGTCGCCAGGGCGAACACAGCGCCCGATCCCAGGGCGGCGAAGAGCTCGTTCATCCAGTAGCGGAGTTCCCTGTCCGCATCCTCGTTGATATTCCAGCGTAGCGGTCCGATCTTCATGCTTTTCTCCTTGACCTGGCGGCAACCTATGGCCGGCATGGCGCCTAATGCCATTCGACGGCCCTGGCCCGCGGATCGTTCAAGGGGAATGGGAGGGGTGATTCTGGGAGATAATGCCGGCAACAGGACTGCCCTTCTCCAATTCCCGAAGATGATCATGACCGCCGCGCGCAACCGGCTGGACCGCAGGCTCGGCTGGGCTCTGGCGCTTTCCCTGGCGATCCATGGCGCCGTCCTGACGCCTCCCGCCACGCTCCCGGCGGCCGACCCCGCTGCCCCGCTACGGGCCAGTCTGCGTCAGGCGCCGGCCGCCCCGGAAGCGGCGGCAGCGCCATCGCCGACACCGGCGAGGCCCGCCTCGGCGCCGTCCCGCCCTCCCGTCCTGGCAACCCCGGCGCACACCGCCGAGCCAGCGCCTGCCCGCATCCCGGCGCCCCCTTCCCCGGCGCCGGCGGAAATGGCACGGGATGCCGCGCCGGCCGCGGCCCCGGCCGGGCCTGCCGGAACGCCGTCCGCCACCGCTCCAGCCGCGCCCCGGCCGGCGGCTGTCCCTGTCATCGACCTGAACGGACTGCGCCAATACAACCTGGCCCTGGGCCGCACGGCGGGGCGCTTCAAGCGCTACCCCGCCCAGGCCAAGGAGGCCGGTTGGGAAGGACGGGTGCCCCTGCGATTGGCCGTTTCCGAGGCCGGCGCCCCGGTCGGGCTCGTCCTGGCCGGCTCCAGCGGCTATCCGGTCCTGGACCAGGCGGCCCTGGAGATGATGCGCCTGGCCGCCGGCCGCACGCCGGTGCCGGAATCCTTGCTAGGCCGCGCCTTCACCATCGACCTGGCGGTGGATTACAACCTTCGGGACGAGTGAAGATTCAGACGACCAGGAGGATCTGATCCTCGCTGATGCCGGACCGGAACATCCGGGTGGCGACCACCCCGAGGGCCAGGGGCGACAGGTGATGGATCGAGGCGATGCGCTTCGCCCCTTCGACGTGGCCGGAACGGATGGAACCGGCCAGGGTGTCGGCCAGCAGGCGCAACATCCTGAGGTCGTTCCGGGGATGGGGGTTGGGGCGGGGATTGTCCCAGACTAGTCGAAGTTCCCTAGCCATGGCTGCTTCCTTGAATCGTAATGCTCTTAGACTCTGTAACGGCAGAATCCTCCCCGGCTTTAGGGTAGTTTGGAAGCAGCCGAAGAAGTTCAGAAAGGCAGGTTCACATTGGCCCTGAGAACGTTGCTCGCGGCCTCGCTGCGGCCGAACTCGGAGCTATAGGAGACACCTCCCGTCAGCCCGGCCTTGGAGAAATAGTTGAGGCCGATGCCGGCGACAAACCCGTCCCTGCCCGGGGCCATTCCGAGGGAATAATTGCGGGCGACGTCATTGACGTAGGCGAGGCCGACGTAGGGCAGTAGGCCATTGCCCATCCAGTAGGCGGTCTGCACCCCCAGGCGCCCCTGCACCAGATACTCATTGGAGGGGCCGAAGCCACCGACAGCATTGAGATCGCTTTTCCGATGGGCGTAGAACATGCCGGCCCTGCCAGCCACCTGGACATTCCCGAACCAGCGGCCGGAATTGAGATTGAAGCCGGCAAAGCGCCGTTCGCCGTCACCGCCATCCTTGCCGATCCCCATCCTGCTCCCGGCAAGGCGCACCCCGGGAGCCGGGACGACAACGGCGGCGGCATCCACCGAATAGTTGTCACCCAACCGATGGGCGAAATACGGCGCGATGTCGATGCCCTTGCGGGGCGCCTTGACCCCGATGACCGATCGGGGCGACAGCCCGTAGCCGCCAACGGGCGTAAGGGCATAGGGAGAACCAGAAAAGCCGAGAACCGATCCGCCGGCAAGGAACGGCCCGGCATCAGCCAAGTCATCGGTCGCGAAGGCCGGCGCTGCTCCGGCCATGGACAACACCAGCATGAAGGCTGCTTTCTGCGCGTGTCTCATTTCGCCCCCCATCAAAATGACCAGGTTCTCACCAACAGCATAGTGCAGGGTCGGTGGCAAAAACAACCAGTTCCAGGTCAAATAAGGTGTTGCACTTACCCGATGACCATGGGCCGCCGGGAGCGCATCACAGCACCAGCGGCCGGTTCGGCAGCTCGTCCAGCCGCGGCCCCCGGGCCGGATAGTGTTCGGCGAGCCAACCATTCACCATCTCGATGCCGGCAATGGCGCCGGCCTCGTACTTCCCCTGCCGGAAAGCCGTCTCCATTTGCTGGCAGATGCGTTCCCACGCTTCTTCCCCGAGCTTCCCATGCACGCCCCGGTCGGCAACGATTTCCACCGCCCGGTCGGCCAGCAGCAGGTAGATGAGGACCCCGCTGTTATGCTCGGTGTCCCAGACCCGGAGCCGGGAGAAAATCTCGATGGCCCGCTGGCGGGCCGACTGCCCGCGTAGAAGCGGCCAGGTCGGCAAGGCTCCTTCGATGACGAAACGCAGCTCCCCGGTGTGGGTGCCCTCCCCGGCCGCAATGGCGCGCTCGACGGCGGCCAGGCTGGACGCCGGAAAGGTCCGGCTGACCTGCCAGGGCGTCAGCGCCAGGTGCCGGAAGACGCGCTTCGCATCCATCGTCTCACCAGCGCCCCGAGGCCCCACCGCCGCCAAACCGCCCGCCTCCGCCGCCGAAACCGCCGGTACCGAAGCCCCCGGAGCCGAAGCCCCCGCTCCGCCATCCGCCTCCCGGCCAGACGCCGCCCCGGCCGAGTCCCGAGAACAGGGTGAGAAGGAAGGCCCCGATTCCTACCATCAGGGCCAGGGACAGGGCACCAGCCAGCCACCAGGCCAGCATGCCGGCGACGCCCCCGGTGGCAGCGGCTCCCAGGAGGCGCCCGAGTACCGCCCGCAGGATGCCGCCCATGACCAGGGCGACGACGATCAGGAGGGGCAGGTGCTGGCCGATGCCGCCGGTCTGCCGGTCGGCCGGCCGGGCGGGGGGCGGCAGAGGCTCGCCCTGGACCACCCGGATCATGCGCCCGATGCCGTCGCTGAGCCCGCCGTAGAAATCCCCTTGCCGGAAACGGGGGGTGATGATGTCGCTGATGATGCGCTTGCAGGTGGCGTCGTTGAGGGCGCCTTCGAGGCCGTAGCCCACCTCGATGCGCATCGCCCGGTCGTCCTTGGCCACCACCAGCAGGGCTCCGTCGTCGACGCCCTGGCGGCCCAGCTTCCATTTCTCCGCCGCCCGCAGGGCATACTGCTCGATGGGCTCCTCGCCGGTGGTGGGCACCATGAGGATGGCGATCTGGCTGCCTTTACTGGCTTCGAAGGATTGCAGGGTCCGCTCCAGCGCCGCCACCTGATCGGGGGCCAGGGTGCCGGTGCGGTCCGTGACACGGGCGGTGAGGGGCAGTACCGGCTCCGCCGCTCCGGCCAGACAGGACCAGCACAGGAACGCCAGGAAGATGAGCCGCAAGCCGGCAAGGGCGGCCATGGCCTCGGCTACCGGGGCTGCGCCGGCGGTGCCGGCGAGGTGCCGAAGTCCACCCGGGGCGGCGTGGCGACGGCCCGTTCGTTCTCCACCGTGAAGCTGGGCTTCACCTCATAGCCGAACACCTTGGCGGTGAGGTTGTTGGGGAAGGTGCGGATGGTGACGTTGTAATCCTGCACCGCCTGGATGTAGCGGTTGCGGGCCACCGCAATACGGTTCTCGGTGCCCTCCAGCTGGGCCTGGAGATCCCGGAAAGAGGCGTCGGCCTTGAGCTGGGGATAGTTTTCCGACACCACCAGGAGGCGCGACAGGGCGTTGGTCAGCTCCCCCTGGGCCGCCTGGAAGCGGGCAAAGGCCTGGGGATCGTTGAGGAGTTCCGGTGTTGCCTGGATGGAGCCGACCCGGGCCCGGGCCTCGGTGACCTGGGTGAGCACCTGCCGCTCATGGCTGGCGTAGCCCTTGACCGTATTGACCAGGTTGGGGACCAGATCGGCCCGGCGCTGGTACTGGTTCAGCACCTCGGCCCAGCCCGACTTGACCTGCTCGTCCTTGGCCTGCATGGTGTTGTAGCCGCAGCCCGACAGGCTGAGCACCAGCATCGCCGCCAGGATCGCTATCGTTCGGCGCATCGGCTTGCCTCCTTGCCCTTGGCAGAGTGAGGATTCCCGGCAATGGCCCGTCCATTCCGCCGGCGCATGCCTTGGCCGCGCCCTCCTCCCTGCTTGCGATCCATCCCGGCGACAAAAGTTGCGGCGCCGGCCCTGGCGAAGCGGGTCAGGCCACCACCAGCTCCGGCTGCGGCTCTTCCCCGCTGGCCACCACCCGGTCCCGCCCCGCGGCCTTGGCCAGATACATGCGCTGGTCGGCGATTTCCACCAGGTCTTTCCAGTCGGTGACCCGGTCCGTCCGCCATTCGGCCACGCCGATGGAGGCGGTCAGGGGCGTGATGCCGTCCGGCCGGGTGCCGAGGCCTTCCTGGCGGATGCGGTTGATAGCCTGGGTCGCCTGCCCCAGATCGGTATTGGGCATGATGACCAGGAATTCCTCGCCGCCCCAGCGGCACAGGATATCGCCCCGCCGCATGCCGGACATCATCCAGGCGGCCATGTTCATGAGCACCTGATCGCCGGCATCATGGCCGTAGTTGTCGTTGACGCTCTTGAAATGGTCCAGGTCGATGAAGGCCACCGCCAGGGGCGAACCGCTGCGCTCCGCCAGGGAAAACTGCAGCTCCAGCGCCTCCTGGCCGCAACGGCGCGAATAGGCGCCGGTGATCGGATCGCGGATGGCCTGCTGGACGATGGCGATCATGAAGGTGAGCTGGGACAGGCCCGCCAGGGTGGACACCGCGGTAATCAGGGCCAGCAGCCAGAAGGCGCCGGCGAAGGGCGCCCAGTCCAGGGTATCCCAGTGCATGAGACTGGGCATGGCCTGGGCCAGCAGCATGGGGCTCGCCACCAGGAGGTTTTCCACCAGGGTCAAGGGAAAGATGGAGAGGCCCGCCAGCAGGACGAAGGGCAGGAAGGCATAGCCGGAGCCGATGGCGGCGGAAATACCGGTGAGCTGGTAGGAAGCCAGAATCTCGTGGGAGGCGACGAAGAAGACCGTGGGGATGGCGAACAGCACCAGCATGGCCCGGTAGGCAGTGGCCAGGTTGCCGGAGGGATGGGCGTACATGACCAGCAGGGCGAAGGCGGCGCTCACCAGGAGTCGCATGGCGGCCAGGGAAAACCACAGGGGGAACGGGAAGACGATGTAGTCCACGATGCTCCACAGGGGCGTGAGCACCGCGAACAGGAAGGCGAAGAGCCGGACCCGGTTGACGATCATCGACGCCCGCCGCCGGCTGAGGAGCGGGAAGTGGCTGTGGGGAAACACCAGCCACATCAGTTCGGACGGATGGACCTCCCCCGGCATGAGACCTGCCAGTCGAGCCCAGGCGTGGTGTAACAGTTGATTCATCGTTGGCTGCTCGCTGATCGCCGCTTCTGATTCCCTCAGGAAGAGCCGCTTGAGCGCTTCTCTCCCCCTCTCCATCCCTCTTGCCTGCCGGCGCCTTCCGTGCCCCGCATTTTCAGGACAGGGCGCATTTTCCAGTTTGCCGGCGAATAATTATTTTGATATCGATCATATTAGCAGGAATCAACCCGGATGGCATGGCGATTCCCGGTTGCGGAGGCGACCCTGCAGGCCGGCCCTAATCGCGGTGGACGTAGCGCCCCGGCGCCTCCCCGAGGGAATGGATGCCCCGGCCGGGAGCGCCCATCGCCGGTGGCACGACCTTGCCGCTGGAGCGGTCCGCCAGCCATTTTTCCCAGGCCGGCCACCAGGAGCCCTCGTAGCGGGGGGCGGTGTCCTGCCAGTGGCCGGAGTGGAGGTAGCGGTGCTGGGCGTCGTGGTGGGTCATCTGGTAGCTGCGGCGGGCACGCCCCGGCTCGCTGATGATGCCGGCGTTGTGGCCGCCGGTGGTGAGGACGAAGGTGACATCGGTGTCGGTGTAGAGGTGCACCTTGTAGACCGAGCGCCAGGGGGCGATGTGGTCCTTCTCCGTGCCCACCGCGAAGATGGAGGCCCGGATGTCGGTGAGGGCGATGCCCTCGCCATTGACCATGTAGCGCCCCTCGGCCAGGTCGTTGTTGAGGAAGAGGCTGCGCAGGTACTCCGAATGCATGCGGAAGGGCAGGCGGGTCGAGTCGGCGCTCCAGGCCATGAGGTCGAACATGGGTTGGCGCTCCCCCTCCAGGTATTCATCCACCACCCGGGACCAGATGAGATCCTTGGAGCGCAACAGGTTGAAGGCGGCGGAAAGCTGGTTCTTGTCCAGGTAGCCCTGCTCGGACATCATGTTTTCCAGGAAGGAGAGCTGGGCTTCGTCGATGAAGAGGAGCAGTTCCCCGGCCTCCTCGAAATCGATCTGGGCAGCCAGGAGGCTGATGGTGGAGAGGCGATGGTCGTTGCTCCGGGCCATGTTGGCGGCTGCCAGGGACAGGAGGGTGCCGCCCAGGCAGTAGCCCACCGCATGGACCGGGCGCCCGGGCACCACCGTATTGACCACCTGCAAGGCCTCCATGATGCCCATTTCCCGGTAGTCGCTCATGCCGAATTCGCTCTCCTCCTTGCCGGGATTGATCCACGAAATCATGAACACGGTGTGGCCCTTCTCCACCAGGTAGCGCACCACCGAATTGTTGGGCGAGAGATCCAGGATGTAGTACTTCATGATCCAGGCCGGCACGATGAGGAGGGGCTCGGCATAGACCTGGTCGGTCTGGGGCGAATACTGGATCAGCTCCATCAGGCGGTTGCGGTGGATGACCTTGCCCGGCGTCACCGCCACCGTCTTCCCCGGCTTGTACTGGTCCGCCCCCACGGGCTTCTCCCCGGCCAGGTAGCGGATGGCGTCCTGGGCGGCATGGGCGGCCCCCTGGGCGAGGTTGGCACCGCCCAGGGTGACGGTGGTCTTCAACACTTCCGGGTTGGTCCAGGGGAAATTGGAGGGCGAGCAGGTATCCGTCAGCTGGCGGGCGATGAAGGCCAGCAGGTCGCGGTGGTGCTGGCTGACGCCCTGGACGGTGGTGGTGGCCTGCTGCCACCATTGCTCCCCGAGCAGGAAGGCCTCCGCATAGATATTGAAGGGCCAGGCCATCCAGCCCTCGGCCCGGAAGCGGGTGTCGCTTTGCCGCAGTTCGGCGCAGCCCTCATGGCCGGGACGCAGGGCACAGTCGGTGGTGAACTTGACCAGGTGGCCGACCTTCCTGGCGGCGTTGTGGGCCAGCTCCTGCTGCTTGCCCGGCTGGGTGGCAAGGTGGGTGATCCAGTCGAAATAGGCCAGGGCCAGGGCGGTGGGAGCGACGCCGCCGGTCAGGCGCCCGATCCAGGCATGAAGCTGGCGGTCCAGCTCCGTGGCGCGCAGCACCGGCCCGATGCGCGGAGCGACGCGTTTGGTGGCGAAGCCGGTGCCCTCCCCCGTGGTCAGGGGCTGGGTATGGGCCGGCACGCCGGGTTCGGCCGGAATCTGCGGCTCGGGAGGCGGTTCGCCCTGGACCGGCGAGGCTCTTCGGGCGCTGCGGATGGTCTTGTCGTTCATGACCAACTCCTGACTGCAAAAAACCAGGACGATTCTGCAAAGCCCATGCCCGGGGCCGAGGCCGCCGCCTCAAGGCTGCCGGTGCTGCTCCCTGCCGGCGTACAGGGACGCCACCTGGTCGCCGTAGCCGTTGAACGGCAAGGTCCGGCGCCGGGAAAAGCTGCCGACACGCCGCTCCCAGGCCTGGCCCCGCCCTTCCGGGTCCACGTTGGCGTAGAAGCCGTATTGCCCGCCGCTGGCCCGCATCCAGGTGGTGACAGGCTCCTGTTCCACGAAGCGGATGCGGACGATGGACTTGGCGCTCTTGAAACCGTATTTCCACGGCACCACGAGGCGCACCGGTGCACCGTTCTGGTTGGGCAGAACCTCGCCGTAGAGCCCGAAGGCCAGGAGGGTGAGAGGATGCCGGGCTTCATCCAGGCGCAGCGCCTCCACATAGGGCCAGGCCAGCAGCCGGGAACGCTGGCCGGGCATCCGGGCGGGGTCGTAAAGGGTGGTGAATTCCACGAACCGGGCGCTGCCCAGGGGCTCCACCCGCTTGATGAGCTCGGCCAGGGAGTAGCCCGCCCAGGGAATGACCATGGACCAACCTTCCACGCAGCGCAGCCGGTACACCCGCTCCTCCGGGGGCGCCAGCTTCAGGAGGGTGTCGATATCGTAGGTCGCCGGCCGCTTCACCAGGCCCTCCACCGCCACGGTCCAGGGCCGGGTCCGCAGACTGCCGGCGCGGCGGGCTGGGTCCTCCTTGCCGGTGCCGAATTCGTAAAAATTGTTGTAGCCGGTGACGAGCTTCAAGGGCGTCCGGGCCTCGTCGGTCCCGAAGGGCCCCGGGTGCAGGCCGGGAAGGCCGTCCGCGGCACCGGCGCGGCTGGGCCGGAGGCCCAGGCTCGTGGCCGCCGCCAGGGCGAGGGTCGCGGCCACGAACTCCCGGCGGGAGCGGCAGATGCCGGGCGGGGTGATTTCCGACGGGGGGATGTCCGGGGGGCGCTTGATCAGCATGGCGGTCTCCTGGGATGGGTGCCTACTCATCTTAGAAGCGATCACCGATCCCTGGGCTCCGGGAATATCCCCAAATATACCCGTCACATTCGGATACAGCGCCTTACAAAACTGCTGACATCGTCAGTCGAGCCCAGGCGTTATTCGCCCCAAGGCCCGGGAATATTCCGAGCCGAAAACCCACCGAGCCCCAAGGAGACGCAAAATGCTGAAGAAGATCATCGCCCTCGCCATCGCCACCGGTTTCGCCACCGCTTCCTTCGCCGCCTCCACTGCGCCGGCGGGCACGGCCGCCCCCGCGGCGACGGAGAAGAAGGTGCAGGCCAGCAAGACCAACCATCACCACCGGGCCAGCGCCCGGGTGATGAAGGTGAAGCACCGCGGCGCCGCCACCAAGTAAGCCGTCTCGCCGAAAAGCCCCAAGCCCCCGCGGCGCGAACCCGGGGGCTTTTTCATGGCCTCAGGCCAGGCGCCCGCTCTGGTAGTCGTGGATGGCCTCTTCGATCTCTTCCCGGGTGTTCATGACGAAAGGGCCGTATTGGGCGATGGGCTCCCCCAGGGGACGGGCGGCGAGGACCAGGAAGGCCGCTTCCCCGCCGCCGGCCCGCACCTCGATGGTATCTCCGGCCCCCAACACCCCTGCGGTCTGGGGCTCCAGGCGCTGTTCCCCACCCGCCGGCCCGATCTCCACCGCGCCCTCGTAGGGATAGACGAAGGCATTGTGCCCCTCCCCTACCGGCTGGACGAAGCGGCCGCCGGCGGGCAGGCGCACATCCATGAACAGGGGATCGGTGGAGAGGCCCCGGATCGGCCCGGCCACCGCCTCCCCGTCCACCGCTGCCGTACCGGCGATGACCTTCACCCGGCCGCCCCCCGGCAAGTCGGCGGCGGGGATTTCCTCCGGCTGGATGTCCCGGTAGGCGGCGGGCTTCATCTTCTCCCGGGCCGGCAGGTTCACCCAGAGCTGGAAGCCCCGCATGCGCCCGCTTTCCTGCTGGGGCATCTCGGAATGGACGATGCCCCGCCCGGCGGTCATCCACTGGGCGCCCCCCGCCCTCAGGTCGCCCCGGTGGCCGAGGTGGTCCTGGTGGAGCATGTGGCCGTCCAGCATGTAGGTGACGGTCTCGAAGCCCCGGTGGGGGTGGTCCGGGAAGCCGGCGACGTAGTCGTCGGGGTTCTCCGAGGAGAACTCGTCCAGCATCAGGAAGGGGTCGAGGCGCAGCCCCGGCCCCTGCCCGAGGCTGCGGCGCAGCTTCACCCCGCCCCCGTCGGAGGTGGGGATGGAGCGGATGATGTGAAGCAGTGGGCGGGTGGTCATGATGAACTCCTTGAATGAAGCCAGGAGGAATTAGGCCGCCAGTTCCTCCAGGCGTTGCTTGGCGTCGGCCAGGGCGCTCTCCTTGCTGGGCTCGCCCATGTTGAGGCCTTCCGCGTAGATGAATTCCACGTCGGCGATACCCAGGAAGCCCAGGAAGTCGCGCACGTAGCCGGTCTGGCTGTCCAGGGGGGTGCCGGCGTAGCGGCCGCCCCGGGTGGCGAGGACATAGACTTTCTTGCCGGACAGGAGCCCCTGGGGACCGCTCTCGGTATAGCGGAAAGTGACGCCGGCCCGGGCGATGTGGTCGAAATAGGCCTTCAGGGTGGACGGAACGCCGAAGTTGTACATGGGAATTCCCAGGACGATCACTTCCGCCGCCTTCACCTCCTCGATCAGGGCATCCGACAGGGCGACGGCAGCCTGCTGCGCGGGCGTACGGTCCGCCGGCTGGGCGATGAAGGCCAGGAAACGCTCGGCGTCCAGGTGGGGCACCGGGTCCTTGGCGAGGTCACGGACGACCACCTGGCCGCCGGGGTTGCGGACCCGCCAGGCGGCGACGAACTGGTCCGCCAACTGGCTGGACTGGCCGTTGGCGGAAAACAGGCTGGCGTTGATCTGGAGCAGTTTCTTCATGGGGACCTCCTTATTGAACATGACCCCATTTAACTATTTATCCAGGCGATAAAAAAGCACAATATATCGGTCAAATATATCGGATGGATCGATCAATTCCCGACATGCCCCATATCAGCCTGGAACAATGGCGCGCCCTGCTGGCGGTGGTGGACGCCGGCGGCTATGCCCAGGCGGCCCAGCAATTGCACAAGAGCCAGTCGGCCCTGACCTACGCCGTCCAGAAGATCGAGTCCCTCCTCGGGGTCAAGGCCTTCCAGATCCAGGGGCGCAAGGCAGTCCTCACCCCCACCGGGCAGATGCTCTACCGCCGGGCCCTGGCCCTGGTAAACGAGGCCAAGGACCTGGAGCGGGCGGCCCATACCCTGTCGGCGGGCTGGGAAGCGGAAATCCATCTGGTGGTGGAGATCCTCTTCCCGCCCCGCCTGCTCCTGGGCAGCCTCCACCGCTTCGGCGAGGAAAGCCCCCGCACCCGCATCGAGGTGGTGGAGTCGGTCCTCGGGGGAGCCCCGGAACGCCTGCTGCAGGGCCAGACGGACCTCGCCATCTCGCCGACCATGCCCCCCGGCTTCCTGGGGGACCCTCTGATGCTCATGCCCATGGTGGCGGTGGCCCACCCGGACCACCCTCTCTTTCGCCTCGGCCGGGAACTCTCCGACCGGGACCTGCGGGCCTACCGCCACCTGGTGGTGCGGGATTCCGGCGCCAAGCGGGACCGCCGGGCGGTTTCGGTGGACGTGGAGCAGCGCTGGACCTTCAGCCACCTGTCCACCTCCATCGAGGCCATGCGCCAGGGCTACGGCTTCGCCTGGCTGCCCGAGGAACACATCCGAGAAGAGCTGGCGGCCGGCACCCTCAAGCCCCTGCCCCTGCGGGAAGGGCAGGAACGCCGGGTGCAGCTCTATCTCATCCTGGGGTCGCCGGACTTCGCCGGCCCCGGGGTGCGGCGCCTGGCCGAGATTATTCGGGAAGAGGTAGCGGCCGAGTGCCCAAGACGAGCCGGTAGAACAGCCCCGCCGCCAGGGTGATGAGGCCGCAGACGACCAAGGTGGCGCGGATGCCCAGGCCGTGGGCGACGCTGCCGATGGTGAAACTGCCGAGGGGGCCGATGCCCAGGAAGGCCATGGAGAAAATGGCCATCACCCGGCCCCGGAAGTCGTTGTCCACCCAGGTCTGGATGAGGGTATTGCTGCCGGCGATGGTGACGATGACCGCGAAGCCCAGGACCATGACCACCGGGAAGGCCAGCCATAGCCAGGGGGTGACGGCAAAGAGGGCGAGGGCCGCGCCGATGGCCGGCGCCGCCCGCCCCACCCGGTGGGCGAGACCCCCGGTATCGGCCCGGGAGGCGAGATAGAGGCTGGCCAGCAGGGAGCCGCCCCCGGCGCTGGCGATGAGGGCGCCGTAGGTGCGGGCATCGCCGCCGAAAATCTCCCGGGCGAAGAGGGGCATCATCACCGCATAGGGGGTGGCGAAGAAGCTTATGCAGGCCACCAGCAGCAGGGAACGGCGGATCTGGCGGTGGGCGAGGACATAGCGAAAGCCTTCCCGTAGCGCGTCCAGGGCCCCGGCTCCCTGGCCCGTCCGGGGCGCGATGCGGATGGCTGAGAGGGCGAGCAGCACCGCCAGGTAGGAGGCGGCGTTGAGGACGAAGCACACCACCTCCCCCACCAAGGCCACCACCAGACCGGCCAGGGCCGGGCCGACGAAGCGGGTGGCGTTCATCAGGAAGGAATTGAGGGCGATGGCGTTGGGCAGGTCGCCGGGATCATCCACCAGCTGGACCGTGATGGCCTGGCGGGCCGGCACGTCCATGGCGTTGATGCAGCCGAGGAAAAAGGCGAGCAGGATGAGGAGCCCCGGCGTCACCCACTCCAGCCAGGCCAGGACGGCCAGGGCCACGGCCTGGACCATGGCCAGGGACTGGGTGGCCATGAGCAGCCGGCGGCGGTCGAAGCGGTCCACCCAAACCCCGTTGATGGCGGCGAAGAGGAGGATGGGGATCTGACTGGCGAAGCCCACGGTGCCCAGCACGAAGGCCGAGTTGGAAAGCCGGTAGGCGAGCCAGATCATGGCGATCTGCTGCATCCAGGTGCCGGCCAGGGAAACCAGCTGGCCGATGAAATAGAGCCGGTAGTTGCGGGAATTGAGGGCGCGGAGAAGGGGCGGCACGGGGAGAACCTCGGGAGGCTCCCAGTATAACCGGAGGGCCGGGGAGCCGCGCCGTCCCGCGGGGGGCTCGGGGCTTCAGTCCCGGCCTGATGCGGGCGCTGGGTTCCGTTGATAATTAATGGTTCTTGAGGCTGACCATGGGCGCGGGTGTCTACCGAGTACGCCGTCGAAGGTCTGCTTCAAATCTTCGCGCAAAGACCGAGTTCGACCCAAAGTCGCCCTTCCGCCTTCTCCCAAGCGGCCCCATTTTTTGAGGTGTAGCGGGCGTCAGTGCAACGTGAGCGAGGGAGAAACTGGTCTGGTTATTTGCTCGTAGCCGTTCCAATCAGCTCGCCGAACATTCTCAGGGACAACTTGCCCAAAGCGGCCGCCGGAATCGGATGAAGTCTGCCATTTTCCGAATGATAGTAATTTGTGCCATCGCCAGTACCGGCAATGACGATAAAATAGCGAGCACCTGAGGGCACGGCTACCGTACTGCCAAGCGCACCGCCCCAGAAGTTCCCTCGTTCTTGCAGATCCTTGACGCTCATGCGCCCGATCTGCCGGTAGCTACCATCAAGGAAGATAAAGTCCGGCAGCAGGGCCGTCGCCTTGGGTAGGAAATCGGTGGACAGGTAGCTCTTGATTTGGATCGCCGTGGCCGAGAAACCGTCGGGTATGCTAAACGCCGCAAAATGCTCGCGGCGACCGGGTGAGAACTGGTAGGTCGCGTCGGCTGAGGTTATGTTGAATACGAATTCCTGCCCCACGGGCAAACGGCGAAACTCGAATTCGTCGATCCTAGCGCAACAGGCATTCGTCGGCGCGACGTAATCGCGGGCCAAGGGTTCGCTGCTGCAGGCGGTAAGCAGCCACAAGGGGATCAGCAAGCTGACCGGCCGCCACCGGCCGCCTAAATTACGCCATGTTCCCATGCTGGTGCTCCCTCTCTACTGTTCGATCCGCTTGCCCGTATCGGACTCTTCAAGCCAAACGGCATTTTCTTCGGCGCTCAGCTTCCCTTTGACAACATAGGTCTTATTTCCCTCGAGCGTGACTTTGATCGTCCGTTCAGCCTCATAGACGGTACTCGAATTCAGGATCTCCTGGATCGGAGCACCGTACCCGATCTTAGCGAGCAGCTTGAGCTGGTGAAGTCCCGCGGGAACCTGCCGCGAGTATTGCGACGTGGCCAAGGAGAATCCTTTCCCCGAGTTTTGTTGTCGCGTCTTGAACAACACGTTGTCGATCCGACTCCCATCGATTTCGCCAAGGTAATAAAACTGCGCTCGATTGCGCGTTTCCGATATCGCCGAATCGCTGACCGTGGCGATTGGCCCCGAATAATTTTCCGGTATCGCCGGCGCTGTCACGCAGCCCGAACAAACCGCAACCAGAGTCAGCAAGAAAGGAAGAAGCAGCCTTTTCAAATCACCTCCCAGTAAAACTATGTTTGCTTAGACGGATGATCAATTAATCATCATCCAAAATTATGCCTTATATATGAGACCAGCGTCATCGAAGGGGTGTTGAACGGCTGCTTGGCGCACCGATTGTCGAGCGACCGGTTATGGCCGCTATCAGCCGGATCATGGGGCTATCGGATGGGTTACCCGTTTCTTGCGCAAGGCGAGATTCATGCTGCTTGGGATCATTCCCAAGTAGCCATGCTGCAACCCAACCGAGCGCCACTGAATGGATTCCTTTCCGATCCGAATTTCTGCGCTATCGGTATCGCCGGCTTCATTCCAGCTATGTTGATACCTCACCACGGCAGTATCTCCCTTGAGGATGCCGCTAAAATCGCCGCTGATACTTCTGAAGCCCTGGCAGTAGAGATGATGCACATCCTCGCCAAATAGCCGATAAGACCAGAACTCGAAACGCCCTGTCACTGTGTTCCCTTGAATCTTCACAGTTACCTCACCTACCGGGTACTTGTATGGTGTGTTCGTGGTGCATAGATCTTTTTCGGACGTTACCGGCCCGGGGTCAAAGGCTTTGGGGCATTTACCGCACACCTCTTCCTTCTGGTAGAAGACCTCGTCGCTGGCATGGGCAATACCGGACATGGCAAGAACCGCATAGAGAAATAAGGGATGGGTTCTCATCCTCGACTGACGATGCCTCAAAGAAACGCTGTGCATCAGCGCATCGTGCACCAAGTCAAATGGCATAGCAACCGGGAAGCTCGGGCATTGGCTGAACTGAAACGCCCCCCTTCCATCACTACCTTCAGAAAGCAGTCATCATCAGCAGGATCGCGTCACCGTAGCCGATTGACCTCGGCACGAGCGTCAACTTGTCCGGAATCCGCCGCCTGAAACACGGAACGGCAGCGCCGGGCCGGACACAAAGCCTTATACGGCCAATGGCCCGCCGCTCCCCGGGAGGCCGGCCCCATCCTGTCCCGGCGCCCAGGCCGGCCGTAGTCCCACGGACCACCGCCATGCCCAGGAAAGCCAACCCCAAAGCCCCCCTCCCCCCCGACCTCCTGCACCGGATGGACGCTTACTGGCGCGCCGCCAATTACCTCTCGGTGGGCCAGATCTACCTCTATGACAATCCCCTCCTACGGCGTCCCCTGGCCCTGGCGGACGTGAAGCGCCTGCTACTGGGCCACTGGGGCACGACCCCGGGCCAGAACTTCATCTACGTGCATCTCAACCGGGTCATCCGGAAGTACGACCTCGACATGATCTACGTCTCCGGCCCCGGCCACGGCGGCCCGGCGGCGGTGGCCAATACCTATCTTGAAGGCACCTACAGCGAGATCTACCCCGAAGTCAGCCAGGACGAGGCGGGGCTACGCCGGCTCTTCCGCCAGTTCTCCTTCCCCGGCGGCATCCCCAGCCACGTCTCCCCCGAGTGCCCGGGCTCCATCCACGAGGGCGGCGAGCTGGGCTACTCCCTCAGCCACGCCTTCGGCGCCGCCTTCGACAACCCGGACCTCGTGGTCGCCTGCGTCGTCGGCGACGGCGAGGCGGAGACCGGGCCCCTCGCCACCGCCTGGCATTCCAACAAGTTCCTCGACCCGGCAAGCGACGGCGCGGTGCTGCCCATCCTGCACCTCAACGGCTACAAGATCGCCAACCCGGCCCTCCTCGCCCGCATCCCCCCCGGGGAACTGGAGCAGCTTCTGCGCGGCTACGGTTGGGCGCCCCGCTTCGTCGCCGGCCACGAGCCGGAACCCATGCACCAGGCCATGGCCGCCGCCCTCGACGAGGCGGTGGAAGAAATCCGGCGCATCCAGCGCAACGCCCGGGAAAAGGGCCGGCGGGAGCGGCCGATCTGGCCGATGATCGTGCTGGAATCCCCCAAGGGCTGGACCGGGCCGAAGGCGGTGGACGGCCAGCGGGTCGAAGGCACCTTCCGCGCCCATCAGGTGCCCCTCTCCGACCCCGCCACCCATCCCGAGCACCTGCGGCTCCTGGAGGACTGGCTGCGCAGCTACCGGCCGGGGGAACTTTTCGACGCCGATGGCCGCCTCCTGCCGGAACTGGCCGCCCTGGCCCCCGAGGGCAACCGCCGCATGGGAGCCAATCCCCACGCCAACGGCGGCATCCTCCTGCGCGACCTGCGGCTGCCGGACTTCCGCGACTACGGGGTGGACGTGCCGGCCCCCGGCATCCTGGGCATCGGCGACACCCGCGTCCTCGGCCCCTTCCTGCGGGACGTGGTGAAGCTCAACGCCGGGCAGCGCAACTTCCGCATCTTCGGCCCCGACGAGACCCTTTCCAACCGCCTGGGGGCCGTGTTCGAGGCCACCGACCGCCAGTGGGACGCCGCCACCGTCCCCGACGACGAATTCCTCGCCCCCAGCGGCCGGGTCATGGAAATGCTGAGCGAGCACCAGTGCGAGGGCTGGCTCGAGGGCTACCTGCTCACCGGCCGGCACGGCCTGTTCAACACCTACGAGGCCTTCGTCCACATCATCGATTCCATGTTCAACCAGCACGCCAAGTGGCTGAAGGTCGCCGCCCGGCTGCCCTGGCGGCGACCGATCGCCTCCCTCAACTACCTCCTGGCCTCCCACGTCTGGCGCCAGGACCACAACGGCTTCACCCACCAGGACCCGGGCTTCCTCGACGTGGTCGCCAACAAGAAGGCCGAGGTGGTGCGGGTCTACCTGCCGCCGGACGCCAACTGCCTGCTCTCGGTCATGGACCATTGCCTGCGCAGCCGCCACCACGTCAATGTGGTGGTCGCCGGCAAGCACCCGGCGCCCCAATGGCTGACCATGGACGCCGCCGTCAAGCACTGCACCCGGGGCATCGGCATCTGGCCCTGGGCCAGCAACGACCAGGACGCTGCCCCCGACCTGGTGATGGCCTGCTGCGGCGACGTGCCGACCCTGGAGACCCTGGCCGCCGTCTCCATCCTGCGGGAGCACCTGCCCGACCTGAGAATCCGCGTGGTCAACGTGGTGGACCTCATGAAGCTGCAGCCCCCCTCCGAGCATCCCCACGGCCTCAGCGACCCGGACTTCGACGCCATCTTCACCCGGGACAAGCCGGTCATCTTCGCCTTCCATGGCTATCCCTGGCTGATCCACCGGCTGGCCTACCGCCGCACCAACCACCGCAACATCCACGTCCGCGGCTACAAGGAGGAAGGAACCATCACCACCCCCTTCGACATGACGGTGCTCAATGACCTGGACCGCTTCCACTTGGTGATGGACGCCATCGACCGCCTGCCCGAGGCCGGCGACAAGGGCGTCTATCTCAAGCAGTGGCTGGCCGACAAGCTCATCGAGCACCGCCAGTACATCGACAGGTACGGGGAAGACCTGCCGGAAATCCGCAACTGGAAATGGAAAGAAGCAACATGACGCCCTCGACCCCGCCCGACCTGCCGGCCAGCGCCCTGCCCTGGCCCCATTTGCCCTTCGAAGCCTGGAAGGACACCTGCGCCACCCTCCACCTGTGGACCCAGATCGTCGGCAAGATCCGGGCGACCCAGACGCCGTGGGTCAATCATTCCTGGCATGTCACCCTCTACGTCGCGGCCCGGGGCCTGACGACATCGCCCATCCCCTATGGCGGGCGCACCTTTCAGATCGATTTCGACTTCATCGACCACCGCCTCCTCATCCGCACCGATGACGGGGCGTCCCGGACCATAGACCTGAAACCCCGGTCGGTGGCCGACTTCTACCGGGAGCTGTTCGGGCATCTGTCAGACCTCGGACTGGAGATCCAGATCCATCCGGTGCCCAACGAACTGGTCGATGTCATCCCCTTCCAGGAAGACACCGTCCACGCCGCCTACGACCCGGAATACGCCCACCGCTTCTGGCACGCCCTGGTGCAGGCGGACCGGGTCTTCAAGCGCTTCCGCAGCGGCTTCATCGGCAAGTGCAGCCCGGTGCATTTCTTCTGGGGCAGCTTCGACCTGGCCGTGACCCGCTTTTCCGGACGGCCGGCCCCCGAGCATCCGGGTGGCGTGCCGAACTGTCCGGACTGGGTGACGCGGGAAGCCTATTCCCATGAAGTCAGCAGCTGCGGCTTCTGGCCGGGAAGCGAGGCCATGCCCTACCCGCTTTTCTACGCCTACGCCTATCCGGAACCCGCCGGCTTCAGCGCCAGGCGGGTGCGTCCGGAACAGGCCGGCTACGACGCCAACCTCCGGGAATTCATCCTGCCCTACGGGTTGGTGCGGCAGGCGCCCGACCCGGACAGGATGCTGCTTCAGTTCCTGCAGGACAGCTACGAGGGGGCGGCGGACCTGGGCGGCTGGGATCGTCCGGGGCTGGAACGGACGGGATTTCCTTTTCCGCCGGCGGTGGGCTGATCCGGCCGGACAGCCAGCATCCGGACCGGGCCCCTACGCCAAGGCGCCGCGAATCAACCGCAGCGCGGCGATCCCATGCCCTTCACCCGGCCATGATGCGGTAGCAGGGGTTGTACTGCTTGCCGGGAAGCTTCATCCGCTGTTGCTTCACGAAACAGGACAGCAGCGCATCCACGGGGTCCATGACCGAGGCGTCGCCATGGATCTCGAACGGGCCGCGCTTCTCGATGGCTCGGATGCCGTACTCCTTGACGTTGCCGGCCACCACGCCGGAGAAGGCGCGGCGCAGCTGGGCCGCCAGCAGGTGGTTCGGCTGCTTCCGGTGCAGACGCAGGGTGCGCATCGCCTCGTGGGTAGGGCGGAAGGGCTGCTGGAAATCATGTTCGATGTTCAGCAGCCAGTTGAAATAGTAAGCGTCGTGGTTCTCCTTGCGGAAGGCGTGGACCTGTTCGACCCCGGCCAGCAGTTCGCGGGCGACCTGGGCCGGGTCGTCGACGATGATCTTGTAGCGCCCTTGCGCCTCGGCACCGAGGGTGTCGCCGATGAAGCGATCGATCTGGGTGAAATAGTCCGCAGCGCTTTTCGGCCCCGTGAAGATCAGCGGGAAGGGGACGCCGGCGTTCTTGGGATGGAGGAGGATGCCCAGGGCGTAGAGAATCTCTTCCGCGGTGCCGACGCCGCCCGGAAAGACCACGAAGCCGTGCCCTGTCCGGACAAAGGCCTCCAGGCGCTTTTCCACGTCCGGGAGAATGACGAGGTGGTTGACGATGGGGTTGGGCGCCTCGGCGGCGACGATCCCCGGTTCCGTGAAGCCGAGGTAACGGCCATGGGGGATGCGCTGCTTGGCATGGGCGATGGTGGCGCCCTTCATCGGGCCTTTCATGGCGCCCGGGCCGCAGCCGGTGCAGATATCCAGGCCGCGCAGGCCCAGCTGGTATCCGACCGCCTTGGTGTAGTCGTACTCTTCCCGCGAGATGGAATGGCCGCCCCAGCAGACCACCAGGTTGGGCTGCGCCACTGCCTTGACCACGCCGGCGTTGCGCAGGATATGGAAGACGGAGTCGGTGATCCCCTCCGAGGTCGCCAGACTGAATCTGGCGCTGTCGTGGATTTCGTCATTGACGTAGACGAGATCGCGCAGGACGGCGAACAGGTGCTCCTGGATGCCGGTGATCATCCGCCCATCGACGAAGGCGCTGGCCGGGGCGTCCTTGATTTCGAGCTTGATGCCGCGCTGGCGCTGGACCACCTTGATCTGGAATCCCGGGTGGCGTTCGAGCAGTTCCTTGCCATCGTCGATATCGCTCCCGGAACAGAGCACCGCCAGGGAGCAGTTGCGATAAAGGGCGTAGAGGCCGTCATGGCGATTGGCCAGCAACTCGTTGATCTCGGCCCGGGACAATATTTCCAGGTGGCCCCTCGGCGAAATCAGGGCATCGACCACCTCGTAACTGGTGGCTGCCGGCTCCTCCGTGCTGGAATGGTAAAGACTGGGGCGGAGTATCTCGTTTGCGGCTTCAGCGGTCATTTTTTCTCCTTCGTTTCCTCAACGCGCCAAGCCGTACGCCGATCGGCGTGGGGCCATTTCGAATGCAGCCGGCACGCAGCAGATATGCTTCTGACCGGCGAACGGCCAGGACGTTTTGCGGGCAGCGCAGAACCCGGCCTTTGGCGATCCGCCGCCTTCAGGCCGACAAGCTTTGCCGCCTCGTCCAGGGCAAAAAAAAGCTCGGCTTTCGCCGAGCTGTCTCGTAGGGGTGCGGATGGCGCTTCAGGTCGGTTGAATGTTGCTGGCCTGTTTTCCCTTGGGGCCGTTCACGATGTCGAAACTGACCTTCTGGCCATCCTTCAGGGTCTTGAAGCCTTGCCCCTGGATCGCCGAGAAGTGGGCAAAGAGTTCCTCACCACCGCCATCGGGGGTGATGAAGCCAAAGCCCTTCGCATCGTTGAACCATTTAACCGTACCAGTCGTCATGTCTTGTGTCTCCAAATAAAAAATTGAGGGCTGAGCCCCACGGCAAGGCGAGGATCAAGACGGCGAGGTACGGGTCAGAAATACGGCCGAACGATTTCGGGTACTCAACCAACAGAACTACGACACGGCTTGAAAACTCGGAAACTCGAATGTGCCTACATTCCGCATCAATGACAATAAAGTATTCACCGTAGTTAGCAGTCATTGCCCAATGGATGCCGGCGGCAACTCAGGAAACCACTTTGTCGGAAGGGGCGGAAACCTCGCTTCCGGCCGGCAGGGAGAAGTGGAAGGTGGCCCCTTCGCCGGGTTCCGACTCGACCCAGATCCGCCCGCCATGGCGCTGCACCACCCGGTGGCAGATGGCCAGGCCGATGCCGGTGCCCGGATAGGCCTGCTGGGAATGCAGGCGGCGGAAAATCTCGAAAATGCGCTCGTGGTGCTTCCGGGCGATGCCGATGCCGTTGTCCCGGACCGAGAAGATCCAGTCGCCGCCCTGGCGGCGGGCCGAGACATGGACCCGGGGCGGCTCCCGGCCGTGGTACTTGAGGGCGTTGCCGATGAGGTTCTGCAGGACCTGGGCGAGCTGGACGCGGTCGCCCGGCACGGTGGGCAGCAAATCGCGGGTGACGGTGGCCCCGCTCTGGCGGAGGGCGGCCTGGGAGGAAGCGACGATGTCGTCGAAGAGCCGGTTGAAATCCGTGGGCTCGTGGGGCCGTCCCGGGGACTCTGCCTTGGCATAGGTCTGCAGATCCTGGATGAGGTCGTGCATGCGCTCCACATGGTGCACCAGCTGGCCGATCCAGACATCCGCCTGGTCGCCCAGGCGGCCCTGGAATTCCTGTTGGAGGAGCTGGGCGAAGCCGTTGATGGAGCGCAGCGGCGTCTGCAGGTCGTGGGCGGCGACGTAGCCGAACTGCTGCAGTTCCAGGTTGGTGCGCACCAGCTCTTCACTGGCTTCGGACAGCTCGGCGGTGCGTTCCTTGACCCGGCGCTCCAGTTCCTCAGCCCGGTGCCGCAGGTGCTCCTCCAGGCGCTTGCGCTCGGTGATGTCGCGGGCGATGCCGTTGGCGCCGATGAGTGCGCCGCTCTCCGGGTCGTAACAGCCATGGCCCACCACCGCTATCCAGTGGCGGCTGCCGTCCGGCCAGCGGATGCGGTGCTCGAATTTGTATTCCTCGTGCTTTTCCAGGGCCCGGTAGACCACCGCCTCGGCCTTCTCCCGGTCGCCGTTGGGCAGCACTTCCAGGAAGCGCTCCAGGCTGGCGGGCTCCCCGGCAGGGAGGCCCAGGAGTTGCCGGTAGCGGTCGGACCAGGTCATCTCGCCGATGCGCAGGTCCCAGTTCCAGATGCCGAGGGCCGCGCCGCGCACCGCCAGATCCAGATCCTGCTGGCTGCGCCGCAGGGCCTCCTCGGCCGCCCGGCGCTCGGAAATATCGCGGGCAATGATCGTGATCTGAGGCTGCCCCTCCACCCAGCCCCTGGATATCGAAGCCTCGAGGGGAAATTCCTCCCCGTCCGCCCGCAGGCCCAGGAAAGTGCCGGCCTGGCGCCTGGCGCGGGTCAGGTTGCCATTCTCCATGAGGTGGCGCAGGTTTTCCTGGTAGGTGGCCCGGAAGCGCTCGGGGATGAATCCCTCGTAAGGCCGCCCGATCATGTCCTCGGCCCGGCAGCGGAACATGCTGCTGGCCGCCGGGTTGGCCAGGACGATGCGCTGCCCGGTATCGATGCAGACGATGGCATCGATATTGGACTCGATGAGCTCCGCCAGGCGCGCCTGGCTTTCGGCCAGCTTCGTCTGGTAGGCCCTGCCTTCGGTGATGTCCATGACGACGCCGGCAGTGCCCACTGGACGGCGTTCCGCCCCCTCGCCGGCGAAGAAGGTCCGGCCCTTGGCCCTGACCCAGCGCACCGCTCCGTCCGGGCGCTGGAAACGATGCTCGTCCTCGAATTCGGCACTGCCCTCGGGATCCAGAGTCCTCTCGACCTTGGCGAGAAGCCGTTCCCGATCATCGGGGTGCAGGAGTTGGGTGAAGCGCTCGTAGGTGAGCGGGGCATCATCGGGGGGCAGGCCGGCGATTGCCTTCAATTCCGGCGACCAGAAGATTTCGCCATTCGCACAATCCATGTCGTAGACGCCGAAGCCCGCTACCTGGGCCGCAAAGCGCAACCGTGTTCCTCTATCCGGCAAGGGCATGATATTGGTCCGGCGCTCGCCGAGCCGCCGCTCCGAGAGGCGCCCTTTCCTTGCGGCGGCGGGCGTAGCCGATGCCCCGCCGTTGGGACGCAGGCGGGACAAGAGCTTTCGCAAAAACACCATGCGGCACCTCCCGGCCGGCTCCGGCCGCTATCAGCACATGCAGCATTGCAGCAGCCCGCCCCGATCAATGCCATACGCATAGGACCCTATTTTGCGCGAGGCAATGCTACCGCAGAGCACTTGCCCGCCACCACCTTGTCATTGTCGAGTCCTTCAGGCTGAAATTTTCGTGGTTCCAGGGCCCTTCGGTGAGTATCATGCCGGTCCTCCCCGAAAGCTTTCGATGATCATCCTCAAGAACGTCACCCTGCGCCGCGGTTCCAGGGTATTGCTGGACAAGGCCTCCGCCACCCTCAACCCCGGCGAGAAGATCGGCCTGGTCGGCCGCAACGGCGCCGGCAAGTCCACCCTGTTCGCGCTGCTCAACGGCAGCCTGCACGAGGACGGCGGCGACTATTCCATCCCCAGCCAGTGGCGCATGTCCCAGGTGGCGCAGGACATGCCGGAGACCGAGCAGGGGGCGACGGATTTCGTCATCGACGGCGACACCGCCCTGCTCGCCGCCCGCAACGAGGTGTTCGAGGCTGAAGCCAGCGACGACGGCATGCGCATGGCCGAGGCCTACATGGCCCTCAACGATGCCGGCGAGCACGACGCGGTCGCCCGCGCCCAGGCCCTGATCCTCGGCCTCGGCTTCAAGGTTTCGGAGCTGAACAACCCGGTCAGCAGCTTTTCCGGCGGCTGGCGGATGCGCCTGCAACTGGCCCGGGCCCTGATGTGCCCCTCGGACATCCTGCTCCTCGACGAACCGACCAACCACCTGGACCTGGACGCCATGGTCTGGCTGGAAGCCTGGCTCAAGCGCTACCCGGGGACGCTCATCATGATCAGCCACGACCGGGAATTCCTCGATGCCATCACCCAGGTGACGCTCCACATCGACAATGCCCGGCTGGTCCGCTACGGCGGCAACTACAGCCGCTTCGAGGACATGCGGGCCGAGCAGATGGTGCTGCAGCAGGCGGCGATGGCCCGCCAGGCCGACAAGATCGCCCACCTCCAGTCCTTCATCAACCGCTTCAAGGCCAAGGCCAGCAAGGCCAAGCAGGCCCAGAGCCGGGTCAAGGCCCTGGAGCGCATGGAGAAGATCGCCCCGGTGCTGGCCGATGCGGAATTCACCTTCGAATTCCAGGAGCCCCTCAACCTGCCCAACCCCATGCTGTCCATGGTCGATACCAGCATCGGCTACCCGCCCCCCGAGGATGCGCCGGCGGGAACGCCGCCCACCGTCATCGTGCGCAACATCAACCGCTCGGTGCAGGCCGGCCAGCGCATCGGCATCCTGGGCGCCAACGGCCAGGGCAAATCCACCCTGGTGAAGACCATCGCCCAGGCCCTGGCGCCCATCAGCGGCGAGGTCACCGTCGGCAAGGGCCTGAACATCGGCTATTTCGCCCAGCAGGAACTCGACGTGCTGCGCCCCCAGGACACGCCCCTGGAACACATGACCCGAATGGCCAAGGAGGCCATCGCCGCCGGCCGTAGCGTCGCCGGGCGGGAGCAGGAACTGCGCAACTTCCTGGGCACCTTCAATTTCAGCGGCGACATGGTGAAGCAGCCGGTGGGCACCATGAGCGGCGGCGAAAAGGCGCGGCTGGTGCTGTGCATGCTCGTCTGGCAGCGCCCCAACCTGCTGCTCCTGGACGAGCCCACCAACCACCTCGACCTCTCCACCCGCGAGGCCCTGAGCGTCGCCCTCAACGAGTTCGAGGGCACCGTCATGCTGGTCAGCCACGACCGCGCCCTGCTGCGGGCGGTGTGCGACGAGTTCTGGCTGGTGTCCCGGGGCGGCGTCGGCCCCTTCGACGGCGACCTGGACGACTACCAGCGCTACCTCCTCGACGAGGCCAAGCGCTCCCGGGAAGCGGCCGCCGTGGTTCAATGAGCGGCATGGATCACCCTTCGGCCATCTCCTGCGCCACCTGCCGGGCCTGCTGCTGCCGGCTGGAAGTCCTTCTGATGGGCGACGACGACGTCCCCGTCGGACTGACCGCCCAGGACCGCTGGGGCGGCTGGGTGATGCGCCGCCTGGCCGATGGCTGGTGCGCGGCCCTGGACCGCAACACGATGCTGTGCACCATCTACGAGCGCCGGCCGATGATCTGCCGGGAGTACGAGATGGGCAGCAGCGACTGCATCGGAGAGCGCGCCGCCCTCGACAGGCCATGAAAGAAACGCAACCCAGCCCCTCCTCCATGGTATGCCCCTGGAGTCCATCGCCGCTTTGCGCCGGCGCTTGTAAACCGCGGCGCGCCGAACCTCTCTCCGCCACCGGCATACTCTCGGGCAACAACTCTTGGCGACTTCCCGCCTCACTTAAGCAAGGCTCCCCATGATCTACGCGGCAGATCCAAATCTTTGGATGAAATTTTTCGACCGGCCAGTCGAACAGCGCTTGGCAACGGCACCCGAGGCCTTGGTGGACTTTCTGGCCCAGCACAATGCCGCAAATGGTGTTGCCGCGCGCCCCCAAGCGATTTCGGCCCCCGACGATTTCCTGATCGATCTCCATGCCGCCATTTCCGAGATTCCGGCGCCGGTCAAAGCCAAGCTGGAGCCTTGCCTGCTGGGGGTGTTCCTGGCCACGGGCATCGGCGCGTCGGCCATTACCGATGTGGTGGCGTCAAGCAGCGGGGTCCTGCTCGGTTGCGTGGTGGCCATCGACGTCGATGCCTTCCGCGAGCGCAAGGCCAACGAGTGGGCGACCTGGAAGGAAAACACCCCGTTCCATGCCGTACCGGGTACGCAATTGGCAGCCACGATCGCCCCCGCCGGCGAAAATGACAGAAAGACAGCGCTGCAATTCCTGTTGTTGCACGAGTTCGGCCATGTGCTGACGGCAGGCAAGGACTTGGCGCCGGAGTGGTGGCTCGCGGCGGGCGAACTCAAGGGCCGGGATGCTTACCGCTTCCTGCCCCTCAGTTGGGATATGAATCCCGAAGGCGCAATCGTTCCGCAACCGGACGAAGACTTTCCCCTGCGGTCCAAAGTGATGTTCTACCAGGCGCCGCAATTGTCGGGCGATCAGATGCTCGACGTCTATCCGGCGCTGGAACAGACCAGCTTTCCCACCCTGTATGCGGCGACCAGCATCCATGAGGATTTCGCCGAATGTTTCGCCACCTATGTTCACACGGTGCTGCTGGGCAAGCCCTATCAGGTGGACATTTTCCGGAACGGCCAGCGGGTGTTCAGCCTGGAGGATTTCTGGGCGACGCCGCGGAGCCGCGCCAAGCGGGTTTTCATGGAAGACTTCTTCCTGGACTTGGCCAACAAGCCTGAAACGCCTTTCCTCGGCCTGGCCCCCTTCCTGCGCATGAGCATCGCCGGCGGGGACTTGCGCGGAATGGCCGAGCGCCTGCTGGTACAGGCCAACCAGGAGCATGGGAACGCCAATCTGTGGATGAACCTGTCCATCGCTTTTCTCTCCCTGGGGCTGCAGGACCTGGGTTTGTCCATCCAGGAACAGGCACTGCTGATGCAGCGCCTCTACACCCTGCGCGCCGCGCGGCAACCCGCCCGGTTCCGCCTGCTGATGCTGATGGCTCCGGGGGATCTGGCCGAAAACACGCCCCTGGATTGCCTGCTGGAGGACAGCGACGTCGAGTTGGTCTGCTATTACGTATCGGCGGACGCCCCTTTGCCGACGCCCCTGCCGGAGCATGACGCGCTGCTCGTGGCGATCTCCGACAAGCGCGACAACGGGCGCATCCTCCAGAGGCTCGAATCCTTGTTGGCCAATTGGCCGAAGCCGGTGATCAACCTGCCCCGGCACATTCCCAACACGGATCGCAGCCGTGCCAGCCACCTCCTGCAAGGCATCCCGGGATTGGCGATGCCGCTGAACCATCGGTTGGCACGGGCGATTTTGGAGTCCGTCGCAGCCGGGGAAACCCGGCTCGAAGACCTGCTCCCCGATTGCGCCTTTCCGATCATCATCCGGCCGGTAGGCTCCCAGGCCGGGCGCGACCTGGCCAAACTGGCGGAACCCGGCGAAATCGCGCCTTACCTGGAGAAAGTCGGGGAGCCCGAGTTCTTCGTCGCCCGTTTCGTCGATTACAGCAGCAGCGACGGCCTGTTCCGCAAGTACCGGGTCGCCTTGTTGCGCGGGCGTCCCTTTGCCTGCCATATGGGCATCTCCGCCCACTGGATGATTCATTACGTCAATGCCGGAATGTACGAAGACGCCGCCAAGCGGGCCGAAGAGGCTCGCTTCATGGAGAACTTCGATTTTTTCGCGCAGCGGCATGGGGCAGCCCTGGAGAGCATCCATCAGCGCTTCAAGCTGGACTATGTGTGCATCGACTGCGCCGAAACCCGGGCCGGCGAACTGCTGATTTTCGAAATCGACCACATCATGGTGGTTCACGCCATGGATTCGGAAACCATGTTCCCCTTCAAGAAAATCCATATGGGAAAGCTCCAGCGGGCCTTCGAGCATTTCCTCTACCAGCTGCCCACCAGCCAGGCTGCCGCCGTTTGACTTTGTTGCCTTGAAAGCCATCGAGAAACGATGCTCCATCCGAACCAACTGAACTTCTCCGGCGGCCCCGGGGCGCTGCCCCAGGCCGTGCTGCAACAGGTGCAGGAATCCATCCGGGCCGTTCCGGGCGTGGGCCTGTCCATTCTGGGCATCAGCCACCGCTCCGACTGGTTCGCCGCCGTGGTGGCCGAACTCGAAGACAACATACGTCGCCTGATGGCCCTTCCCGCCAGCTACCACGTGCTGTTCCTGCAGGGCGGCGCAACGCAGCAGTTTTCCATGCTGCCGATGAACCTGCTGGCCGGCGGCAGGGAGGCCGCAGACTACCTGCACACCGGCTACTGGAGCGGCAAGACTTTGCCTGCGGCGCGGCGCGAAGGGCCGGTGCGGGTGGCGTGGAGCGGCGAGGCGGATGGCTTCCGGCGCCTGCCGCAGGAGGGGGAAGTGCAATTCGCGGCGGAAGCGCCTTACCTCCACTATGTTTCCAACGAAACGGTGGAAGGCCTTCAATTCCGCCGTGTCCTGGGGCGGGACGATGTGCCCCGGGTTTGCGACATGTCCTCGGATTTCCTGTCGGCGCCGGGAGACTACGAGCGCTTCGCGATGATCTACGCCCATGCGCAAAAGAACATCGGTCCGGCGGGGGTGACGGTCGTGCTCGTCAAGGACGAATTGCTCAAGCGCATGCCGGAGGATCTGCCGGGGTTCCTCAACTACCATACCCAGGCGGAGGCCCACTCCATCTACAACACGCCGCCGGTTTTCGCCATCTACGTGGTGCTGCTGGTTACCCGGTGGCTGCTCCAGGACATCGGGGGCTTGAGCGCGATGGATGCGATCAATACCCGAAAAGCAAGCCTGCTGTACGGCGCCTTGGACGAAAGCGACGGCTTTTATCTAGGACGCGCCGCAAGGGATGACCGCTCCAAGATGAACGTGGTCTTCAACCTGCGGACGCCGCAGCTGGAAGCCAGATTCCTGGAAGCGGCGCGGCAATCGGGTTTCTCCGGCCTGGAAGGGCACCGCAGCATCGGCGGCCTGAGGGCTTCGATCTACAACGGCCTGGAGTTGTCGGCGGTGGAGCGGCTGGTCGAATTCATGGAGCGCTTTCGGAGGGCCTGACCCCCTATCGCAATCCAACCGCCCAACCGGAGAGGCCGACAAATCCATTCCCTGGCGCTAAACTTGTCGACGTCATTTTCTCGATCCGGAATCCGCCCATGTCCCATCTCTTCGACCCCCTCAAGCTGCGCGACGTCGTCCTGCCCAACCGCATCGGCATCCCCCCCATGTGCCAGTATTCCGCCCAGGACGGCATCGCGTCCGACTGGCATTTCGTGCATTACGGCAGCCGCGCCGTGGGCGGCGCCGGCCTGATCATCGTCGAGGCGACGGCGGTGACGCCGCGGGGGCGCATCAGTCCGGGGGACCTCGGCCTCTGGAACGACCGGCAGATCAACCCGCTGGCGCGCATTTCCCGCTTCCTGCAGGAGCACGGCAGCGTCGCTGCCATCCAGCTGGCCCATGCCGGCCGCAAGGGTAGCGTCGGGCTGGGCTGGCAGGACCAACGCACCCTGGACGAGAGCGAAGGCGGCTGGGCCGTGGTGGCGCCGTCGGCCGTCTCCTTCGGCGAAGGCTATGCCACGCCCCGGGCCCTCGACGACGAGGGCATCCGCCAGGTCGTGGCCGACTTCGCCGCGGGCGCCCGGCGGGCCCGGGAGGCCGGCTTCCAGGCGGTGGAGATCCACGCCGCCCACGGCTACCTGCTGCACCAGTTCCTGTCGCCCCTTTCCAACCAGCGCACGGACGCCTATGGCGGCAGTTTCGAGAACCGCACCCGCCTGGTGCGGGAAGTGGTCGAAGCGGTCCGCGCCGAATGGCCGGACCGGCTTCCCCTGCTGGTCCGCCTGTCGGCCACCGACTGGGTGGAGGGCGGCTGGAGCGCGGAGGAAACGGTCGAGCTGTGCCGGACATTGAAGGAACTGGGCGTCGACCTGGTGGACGTCTCCACCGCCGGACTGGTGCCGTGGGCCAAGATCCCCGTCGGCCCGGGATTCCAGACCGAGTTCGCCACCCGAATCCGCCGCGAGGCAGGCGTCCCCACCGCCGCCGTGGGCCTCATCACGGCACCAGCCCAGGCCGAGCACATTCTCCGCACCGGACAGGCCGACATGGTGCTGGTGGGCCGCGAAATCCTGCGCAATCCCGACTGGCCCCTCGATGCCGCCCAGGCCCTGGAGCACAAGGCCGCCTGGCCGCGGCAATACCTGCGGGCCGCGCCCCCGGGTTCGACGGCCCGCCAGGCCTGACCATCCCGCCAGCCCTGGAGGGCTGAACCGCCGGACCCCGACTTCGGACTAAGGAGAGAGCCTGTGCCGCGGCCCAGGCTCGCCCCCCCCCGAAACCGAGGAAAGGCACAGCCATGCCCCACCTGTCGTGGGCAAGCGCCTGGCGCTCCGCCTGGAGCCGCTTCAGGCGCTGGGACGCTCTCCCCGTCGTCCCCTGGCGGGAGACCCTGATAGCGCCCACCCTCTTTGCCCTGGTGCTGGTCGCCACCGCGCCCATCGACTTCCTCCTGTTCCATAGTCTGGCCGAGCTGTTCTCCATCGGCGTCGCCATCACGGTATTCGCCGTCGCCTGGAACACCTATCCATTCACCCGCAGAAGCTTCCTGCTCTACCTCGGCTGCGGTTATCTCTGGGTGGCGGGGCTCGATCTCGTCCATACGCTGACCTATCAGGGCATGGGGGTATTTCCGATCCAGGGCGCCAACGTGGCGACGCAGTTCTGGATCGCCGGCCGCCTCTACGAGGCCGTCCTTTTCCTGACCGCGCCACTCACCCTGGATCGCCACGTCAATCCCCGCATCCCCCTGGCGGCGGGAGGCCTGATGTTCGCGGCGGTGTGCGCGCTCATCGCCACCGGCCACTTCCCTGCCGCCTACGTCGAAGGCCAGGGGCTCACCCCCTTCAAGATCGGCGCCGAGTATATCGTCGTGCTCCTGCTGCTGGCGTCGATCACGCTCCTGTGGCGGCGTCGGGCTCACATGGATCCCGCCGTGAACCGGCTGGTCACCATCGCCATCGGCCTCACCATCTTCGCCGAACTCGCCTTCACCCGCTATTTGCAGATCGTCAGCATCCCCATGGTGATAGGCCACGTGCTGAAGTTCTGGTCCTACTGGTTCGTCTACATCGCCCTGGTCCAATTCACCCTGCGCAACCCCTTCCAGATTCTCGGGCCTAACACCGGCGCCTACGACGCTTTCCCGGAATGCACCGCCCTGGTGGACCGGCGCGGCATCATCCGCCAGGTGAACCGTGCCCTGCGCGATGCCTGGGGGGACCGCCCGCTCATCGGCCAGCCCTGCCACGCGGTGCTCCATCCCCGGGACCTGGCCCAGGCGGATTGCCCCGTCTGCCAGGCCATCCGGCAGGGAACGCCAGCCCAGGGCCTGGAGCTTTCCCACTCCGACCAGGGCCGCTGGGAGGAGATCACCCTCACGCCCTTCTTCTGGTCCAGCCGGGTGGAGGGCATGGTGCACGTGGCGCGGGACGTCACCGAGCGCCGGCGTGGCGAGGAAAGGCTGTCCCAGCTCGCCCACCACGACCCCCTCACCGGCCGGCCCAACCGCCTGCTCTTCCACGCCCGGGTCACCCACGCCCTGGACCGGGCCCGGCGGGAAAACACCCGCATTGCCGTCCTCTTCATCGACCTGGACCGCTTCAAGCAGGTCAACGACACCCTCGGCCACGGGATCGGCGACCGGCTGCTGGTGGAAACCGCCGCCCGCCTGGAAAGCTGCGTGCGGCAGGAGGACACCGTGGCCCGCCTGGGGGGCGACGAATTCACCGTCCTCCTCGAACCCCTGCACCAGCCGGCCGATGCGGCCCGGGTGGCGGAGAAGATCGTCCATGCCCTGGGCCAGCCCTTCCACCTGGACGGCCACCCGGTGACGACGGGGGGCAGCGTCGGGGTAAGCATCTATCCGGAACACGGCCGCGACCTGGGAACGCTGCTCCACAGCGCCGACGAGGCCATGTACCGGGCCAAGCAGCTGGGGCGCGGGAACTACCAGTTCTACAGCGAGGAGATGACGGCCGGCGCCCGTGAGCGCCAGACCCTGAAGAACGGCCTGCAGCAAGCCATCGACCATTCGGAACTGCGGCTCTACTACCAGCCCCAGGTGGAGGTGGAGAGCGGCCGGGTGGTGGGGGTCGAGGCCCTGTCCCGCTGGCGCCACCCGGAGAAGGGCATCCTCTTTCCCGAGCGCTTCATCCCCCTGGCGGAGGAAACCGGGCTCATCGCCTCCCTGGACGAATGGGTGCTGCGCACCGCCTGCCTCCAGGGCCGGCGGTGGCGCGACCAGGGATTTCCCCTCCACGTCGCCGTCAATGTATCGGGCAAGGACCTGGCCCGGGACGATTGGATCGCCCGCCTGGAAGCCATCCTGAAGGAGAGCGGCCTCGACCCGGCCTCCCTGGAGCTGGAGGTCTCCGAAGCCTGGCTGATGAGCGGGGCGGAGCGTGCGGTGGAGCGGCTCCACGAGCTGAAGCGGCTCGGGGTCAGGATCACCATCGACCACTTCGGAACCGGCCTCTCCTCCCTCACCTACCTGAAGCGCCTGCCCCTGGACAAGCTGAAAATCGACCAGTCGGTGCTGGAGAGCGCCCTCCAGGATGCCGACGACGCCGCCATCATCCGGGCCATCATCGCCCTCGGCCACACCCTGGATCTCAAGATCACGGCCATGGGGGTGAGCACCGATGCGCAGCTGGCCTTCCTGCGCGGCCCGGACCACAACGGCGCCGCCCTCGGCGGAGGCGACGAATACCAGGGCTTCCTCTACCAGCCGCCCCTGCCCGCCGAAGAACTGGACCGCCGGCTGCGGGAATCCGCCGTCGTGCGGCACTGATCAGATGGCATCCTTCACGTGGGACTTGAAGAAGGTGCTATGGCTGATGGTCTTGATGCCGGCATCTTTCAAGGGTTTCTCCAGATTCCTGAGATGATCGTTGCCTACCCCCGCCATCAGGAAACCGTCCTGGCTGGCATTGACGATCGCCTCGTACATGAAGACGTCCCGCAGGGTGCAGGTTTTCGCTAGCTCGGTGTCCTTTGCCTTCGTCTTGTTGTGCCCATGCTGCTCGCTGATCAGGTCATCGCCGGACTTGCTGCCCCGGGTGATTTTGGAATCCTTGATTTCCTTCCTGGCGAGCTTTGCGACCGCATCGATCATCTGGGCCAGGCTGCCGTCGCGCACATCCTTTTTTTCATTATTAGGCCGTTGCTCCCAGTTCGTGAATTCGCCCAAAAGGGTGTTGAGGTCCTTTATCAGATCGTCAATCCCCTGGTCGCGGGGCTTTTGCTTGCCCTGCCACGACTCCAGTGCATTGCAGAGTTCCTTGACAACGCGCTGCGCGGTGCCATTCCGGCTGTAACCGCTCTCCTTCGACTTCACATCGGGCTGCAGGGTAACCTTGAAATTTCGGAACTCGAAATAGGGGCGTTTCGTGTCGTCCCGCCCGACGGCGGGAGGCTTTCTGCCATTTCTGCCATTTTTCGTAGTTACCTTCTGGTATATCTCGTTCCATTTCTCGAAATTGAATTCCTTCACATCGCTGCCGCTCGACGTCGCGGCGACCGAACCGAGAAGCTCCTTATCGATGTCGGCGCCGAGCGAGGCAAGAGCATAGGCCGCCTTGGCCGCCGGCGATTCCATGGCGAATTCGTCGGCGCCATGGGTTTTGATCATCGGCGTCTTGCCCTTGCGTGTCGCCGCATCCTCGGCGTAGTGGTCGAACGGCACGCTCCCGCCCTCGCCGAGGATTTTCCCGGTCTGGTTGCTTTCCCCGATGATGGTCTGGTAACTCAGGACGTTATGGGCTTCGCCGAGGACGAAGAATCCGCCGCTGAAAGGCAGGTCGTACCACAGGGCCTTGTCCTTGACCAGGCCGACATCCACGGGCTGCTTGCCGAGGTGATTGTCGAACTCGGCCCGGTCGGCGTAGTGGCGGACGTAATCATCGTCGATTGCTTCTTTTTTCTCTTTGCTCGGATTGACTACCTGCAGGTCCTTCGACCCCGGGGGGTACTGCACCCCGGTCGCATCCCAGGCCGGTTCCCCGTCGATCAATGCCTTGCGCTGCACCACGGCATCCCCTTCCCGCGCCGCGCCCTGGAGGGACTCCACCCGCTGCAGGGCGGCCACGCCGGGGCTGGCGTCGGCTCTGGCCTGCATGGCCTCCAATTGCGTCGCCTGCGGACTGGTTCGGGCAAGGTCCTGCAATTGGGCCTGGGTGGCGCTTTCCGGGCGCCGGTCGGCAAACCCGGAGGTGGCGGAACGGTTGCCTCGCCCCGGCCTGTCCGGGGTGGCACCCGCTTGTCTATCCAAATGGGTCTGCATGGCAATCTCCTATGTCATAGGACGCCATAATAATTGCCCAGCCCGCCAAGGGGTAGCGCCAGCCGCCGCGATCCGGCGCAAAGCCGGCACCGGTGCGTGATCAGCGCCGCTTCAGCAGCAGCCCGCACTCCAGGTGGTGGGTATAGGGGAACGGGTCAAAGGCCGGCAGCGCGGCGATGCGGAGAGCCATCCGGGAATCTGCTCCACAAAAAAGCGGCCCAGAGGTCATTTACCGTCGATCTGGTAAGCCTTGAGCTTTCGCCACAACGAACTGCGGTCAATGCCGAGCATCTGGGCCGCGGCGGTCTGGTTGCCGCCGACCTCGTCCAGCACCCAGCGGATGTATTTCCTCTCCTGCTCGTCGAGGGTCTCAATCCGGGTGTTTTTCTGGCAGAGAAAGGCCGTTTGCTGCCGCAGGTCGTCCGGCAGGTGCGCACTTTCTATCGTCTCGCCGGTGGTGACGGCCGTGCCCCTCTCGATGAGGTTTTCCAGCTCCCGCACATTGCCGGGGTAATCGTAATTCATCAGGATCTCGTCTACGGCCTGGGAGGTGGCCGTCACGGTTTTCCGCATCTGCACCGAATACTTCTGCAGGAAATGGCGGACGAGCAGGGGAATGTCGCCCTTCCTTTGCGCCAGCGGCGGAATCTTCAGCGTCACCACGTTCAGCCGGAAATAGAGATCCTGGCGCAAACCACCGCTCTTGATCGCTTCAGCGAGATCGCGGTTGGTGGCGGCGATGATGCGGATATCCACCTTGACCGGACTGGTGGCGCCGAGCCGCAAGACCTCTTTTTCCTGGATGACGCGCAGCAGCTTGACCTGCATGTCGGCCGCCATCTCGGTGATTTCGTCCAGAAACAGCGTACCGCCCGACGCCGCCTCGATCAGGCCTTTGCGGCTGCTGGCGGCGCCGGTGAAAGCTTCCTTCTCGTGGCCGAAGAGTTCGTTGGCGAGCAGCTCCTGACTGAAAGCGCCGCAGTTGACGGCAATATACGGACCGTCGGCGCGGCCACTGTGGTGGTGCAGATAGCGGGCGAACAGCTCCTTGCCGGTGCCGCTGTCGCCGACGATCAGCACGTTGCAGTCGGTCGGCGCGACCTGGCGCGCCAATTCGAGCAGCCGCTTCATGGCGGGGTCCTGGGTGATGATGCTGACCTTGCCCCGGAAGGCATCGACCTGTTGGCGCAGCTGGGTATTTTCCGTCCGCAAACGGACTTTCTCCATGGCCTGGTCCACAACCTTGCGCACCTCGCTCAAACGGAAGGGTTTGGCGACGAAGTAGAACGCCCCCCGCTTCATCGCCTGGACGGCTGCTTCAGCCGTGGCGTAGCCGGTGATCATGATGACTTCGGTATCCGGATGCTTTTCCCGGCAGGCCTTGAGCAACTGCATGCCGTCGACCTTCTCCATGCGCAGATCCGTCAGCAGGATGTCGAACTGCTGGCGCTCAAGCAGTGCCAGCGCCGCCGGACCGCTGCCGGCGGTGACGACCTCGTAGCCCTCCTTGCCCATGGCGCGCTCGATATTGCGCAGCGCCGCTTCCTCGTCGTCGACGATCAACAATCTACCGGTCTTTTTCATCCGCGCCTCCGTCCATTTCCCCATCGCCATCCGCGCACGGCAAGCGCAGGCGGAATGTCGTGCCCCGCCCAGGCTCGCTGCTGGCTGCAATGGTGCCGCCGTGTTCCTCGACAATCTGGTGAACGATGAAGAGGCCGAGCCCCATGCCCTTGCCGACATCCTTGGTGGTGAAGAAGGGATCGAAGATACGCGGCAGGACGGCGGGCGCGATCCCCGCCCCGGTGTCCCTGACGGCGATTTCAATCGTCTTGCCGATGTCTTCGTCGAACTCGGGGTCGGCGTCGCCGGCCGGCACCCGACGGGCGGAAATGGCGACCTGCCCGTCCTTGCCGACCGCCTCGATGCCGTTCCGGACCAGATTCAACAGCGCCTGCTGCAGGCGTTGCCTGTCGGCGGGGAGCACGATGTCGTCCGGAATGTCGATGACGATGGCCACCTCGGTCGGCACCTCGCCCTTGATGAAGCGGACGGTCTGCTCGACGAGTTCCCGCAACGGCTGCGGCTCCTTGCGGAACGGGGTGTCGCGGGCGAAGTCGAGCAGCGACCGGACGATGTTGCGCGCCCGCTCCCCCTGCTCGTCGATGCGCAGCAGCAGTTCCCGCTGGGCGTCGATATCCGCCTCGCCCAGTTCCTCCAGCAGCAGCTGGCAGGAAGTCCAGATATTGGAAAGCGGGTTGTTGAGCTCGTGGGCGATGCCCGACAGCATGGTCCCCAGCGAGGTCAGCTTCTCAGAGCGCAGCAGATGCTTCTGCCTCAGTTCGAGTTCCTTCAGCAAATGGTTGAAGGCATTGACGATGGAGACGATTTCCCGGTCATGGGAGTGCAGCGTGAGTTTGTCGCGCGTGCCGCTGGACACCGCATTGACGCTGTCCTCCATTTGCCGCAGCGGTTGCGCCACCCGGCGCGATAGCGCCTGGCCGATGGCGATCATCAACAGCGCCAGGCCGACGATCGAGAACACGAGTACGGTCCTGAAGGAAGTCAGCGACGAGCGCACCAGCAGCCGTTCCGAACCCACCATGTCCTCGGCGATGGCGACGATCTCCTTGCCGGCGGCCCTGATGCGGAGCTCCAGCTGGGGGCGCCACGCCGCCCCCTTATCGCCCGCCGCCTCGTATTCATCCATCAGCGTGCCATATCGGTCGAGCTGGCTGCCCAGGACCGCAACGCGCTGATCGGCGCCGAGCAAGGCGAAATCGGCGCTGTTCCTGCTCAACAGATGGCGCATCCTGGCGATGTATAGCCCGTTCTCGCGATAGTCGGCTTCCTGGCCGTGGAGGAAGTAGTTGCGCTCGAAGCGGCGGATTTCCATCGACGTGTCGAAAAGCTCCGAAACCCTCTCCCCGAGGAGAATCCTCCCTTCGACCAGCTTCAGTTCCTCGAAGGTGAAGAGCGAAACCCCCAGGATAAGGACGGTGACGGCCAGATAGCCGAAGATGATTTTCCGCCGCAGCGAGGGTTGGGTCAGGAAGAGTCTCAACGGAGTAGATGCCTGAAGATATCGTTGCAATCTGCTACACACCCAGGCCAGGCCACAACAAGGCTGGCAGGAACCCGTCAATAATCGATAAATCAAAAGGATACGGAATTTAGTAGCCGAATCGATGTTGCAATTTAACACGCATAAAACTGCGCGCGCCTCAAATATCGCACATAAATATCCATAAAAACAACGTACTTGTTTGCAATGGCATGGTTGCTGCTGTTGATGGGTTGGATGGCTACCGATTCCTCAGCGAACCCTGAATGCGAAACCATGAAATTCCTACGTGAAAAACTGAAACAACTTTCCCAAGCAATGGAACTGGTCAATATCGACAGGCTCGATGAGCTGGAAAAGATACTTGAGGATGGAAACGTCTCCGCCGCTGCAGAAAGCCGCACGGCGGTGGTCGCGGATATCCCGTACTTTGGGCGCAGATGCACCATGAGGGTGGAACACGCAGGAGGCTTCGGCGCCTTCGCCGCACCGCCGTCCGGGGAATGCTGATGCCAGCCGCTTCCTCGACAAAACAGCTGCCCATCCAGCCCGCGCTGCTGCAGCGTTTCCGCCTTGGCGGCGTCTCCTTGAAGGACGACCTCGTCGCCGGCATCACGGTCTCGCTGGTCGCCATCCCCCAGTCCCTCGCCTATGCCCAGTTGGCAGGCGTACCGGCTTACTTTGGCCTTTACGCGGCCTTGATCCCCACCGTAGTGGGCGCGCTGTTCGGTTCCTCGCGACAGCTTTCCACCGGGCCCGTGGCGATGACCTCGCTGCTGACGGCTGCCAGCGTGGCGCCCCTAGCGGCCCACGGCAGCGAGGCCTTCTATTCTTACGTCATTCTCCTGGCCCTGCTGTCAGGGGTTTTCCAGATCGTCTTCGGCGTGCTGCGCGCCGGTATCCTGCTCAATTTCCTGTCGCATCCGGTGCTGATGGGCTTCATCAACGCCGCGGCGCTGATCATCGGCCTGTCGCAACTGCCGACCCTGCTGGGCATACCGGCCCCGCAATCCGAGCATTTCCTGGTGGACATCTGGCAGGTTGTCTCCCACATCGACGCCGTCCATGAGATCTCTCTCGGTTTCGGCATGGCGGCGATTCTCATGTTGATGGGATTCAAGAAATTCATGCCGCGCCTGCCGGGCGTACTGATTACCGTGGCGCTGCTGACCTGTGTGAGCTTCACCCTGGGCTTTGCCAACATGGGAGGGCGCGTGGTCGGAGCCATACCGCAAGGCCTGCCGAGTTTCAGCGTGCCGCCGCTGGAACTGCACGCGACCATGGAACTGCTGCCGGCCGCTTTCGTCATCGCCCTGATCAGTTTCATGGAGGCGATGTCCAGTGCGAAAGTCATCGCCGTCAAGACACGCCAGCGCTGGGACGAGAACAAGGAGCTGATCGGCCAGGGGCTCGCCAAAGTGGCGGCAGCCTTCAGCCATTCGATGCCGGTGAGCGGCTCGTTCTCGCGCTCCGCGCTGAACCTGGCGTCGGATGCGAAGTCGCCCCTGTCCTCGGTGATTTCAGCGGTATTCGTCCTGCTGGCGCTGCTGTTTTTCACGCCCCTGCTTTACCACCTGCCCAAGCCGGTCCTGGCGGCCATCATCATGATGGCGGTCATCGGCCTGATCAACTTCCGCACCATCGTCAATGCCTGGCACGCCAACCGCGATGACGGCATCGCCGCGCTGGTGACCTTCGTCGCCACCTTGGCTTTCGCACCGAACATCCAGAACGGCATCCTGACCGGCATCATCCTTTCCCTGTCGCTGCTGCTCTACCGCATGATGCGCCCCCACGTGGCGATACTCGGCATGGATGGCGACGCCAGGCTCCGTGATGCCGGCCGGCATGGCCTGCCGCCCCTGCACCCGAAGCTCGGCGCCATCCGCTTTGACGGCGCCTTGCGCTTCGTCAACGTCTCCTACTTCGAGGACGCGCTGCTGCAACTGGAACGGGAAAACCCCGACATCAGCCATATCCTCGTCAAATCGAGCGGCATCAACGAGCTCGACGCCTCGGGGGTGGAGATGCTGTTGAGCCTGATCGGCCGCTTCAAGAACAACGGCGTCACGCTGGCCTTCAGCGGCATCAAGCCGCAGGTTTATGAAGTCATGGTCCGCACCGGCCTCATCAAAACGATCGGCGAGGGCAACATTTTCGCCAGCGACCAGGAAGCATGGGAAACGCTGAGGCAGAAACTGGCATAGGCGCCATCTTTCAGCGACGAGTTGTTGCCTACCTCCGCTTGAGCAGCAGCCCGCACTCCAGATGGTGGGTATAGGGGAACTGGTCGAAGGCGGCTGCGGCGGCGATGCGGTGGGCCCCCTGCAGGGCGGCGACGTTGTCCCGCAGGGTCTGCGGGTTGCAGGAGATGTACAGGATATTGTCGAAACCGCTGGCCAGCTCCAGGGTGACCGGGTCCAGGCCGCTGCGGGGCGGGTCCACGAAGAGTGTCGAGAACCGGTAGGCGCCGAGATCGATGTCCTTCAGGCGCTGGAAGGTTTCGCGGCCGGCCAGGGCGGCGCTGATCTCGTCGCTCGCCAGGCGCACCAGGGCGGTGTTGGCGATGCCGTTGGCGGCGAGGTTGTAATTGGCCGCCTGCACCCCGGTCTTGCTGACCTCAGTGGCCAGCACCTTGCCGAAGAGGGGCGCGAGGGCGACGGTGAAGTTGCCGTTGCCGCAGTAGAGCTCCAGGAGGTCGCCCCCCAGGGAAGCGGCCTGGGCGCGGGCCCAGCCCAGCATCTGGCGGTTCACCCCACCGTTGGGCTGGCTGAAGCTGCCTTCCAGCTGCTGGTAGCGGAGTTCCCGGCCGTCCAGCTCGAACCGCTCCAGCACCCAGTCCCGCTCCAGCACCACCTTCTGCCCCCGGCTGCGGCCGATGATGCCAATCCCCATCTCCGCCGCCAGGGCCCGGGCTGCAACCTCCCATTCCTCGCCGAGGGGGCGGTGGTAGATCAGGGTCACCAGGAGCTCGCCACTCAGGGTGGCCAGGAATTCGACGGCGTACAGGCGCTTCTTCAGGATGTCGCTGGCCAGCAGCCGTTCCTTGAGGCGCGGCATGGCGGCGCAGATAGCGGCGTCGGCAGCCGGGAAGTCGGCCATGAGGATGGGCCGCTTGGGGTTCTCCGGATCGAACATGGCGTAGTCGAGCTCGTCGCCATGGTGCCAGATGCGGAACTCCGCCCGCAGCCGGTAATGGAGCGGTTCCGAGGCGAAGACCGCCGGCTCGGGGAGGTCGAGGGGCGCGAAGTCGCCCTTGAAGCGGGCGACCTTGTCGGCCAGTTGGGAGGGGTAGAGGGCGGGGTCGAAAACGGGAAGCGGCATGCTGAGCTACGGGCAAATCAGAGGGTTACAGGTGGGCGGCGTGGGCCTTGGCGTATTCGGCGAGAAGGCGCCGGTGCGCTTCGCAGCCCTTCAGGTCGAGGCCGGGGGAAGTCAGTCCAAAGAAGCGGACCTGGCCGTCGATGAGGTCGGCGGCCATATCCAGGGTTTCGTCGCCGTAGAGACCGACCAGGGCTCCTTCGTAGGCATCCGGGTCATCCATTTCGAGCAAGGTGGCGATGCACTGGTAGGTGCGGCGGCGGCCGGCGTCGAGCTGCTCGAACTGGCGCACCCATTCGCAGCCTTCAAGGATGGCGTCCTTGTCGCCGATGGCCAGGGCGAGCAGGGTCTTCAGTTCGCCGACCCGCAGGTCTTCCCACAGGGACCCGGCATCCGGGGCGAGGCCGATGAGGGCGGCGACGGGACGCTCGTCGGCCAGGTTCATTTCGTTCAGGGTGTCGAGGAGCTGGGCGCACTCCCCCTCGTCCAGCTCGGCCAGGTGCAGGATGGCCGGGCGCACGACGGCGCCGGCGCTGTTGTTCTCCCATTCCAGGTCATCCACCGGATAGATCTCCGACATGCCGGGGACCAGGATGCGGCAGGCGTAGACGCCGAGGTGCTCGAAATCGGCGACGTAGATGTCGTAGCCGTCTTCCTGGACGCGCTGGCACAGCCAGGCGTAATCGTCGGCGGTGGTGGCTGTGAAATTCCAGTCCGCGAAGTCGAAGTCGGCGGCCTCGTTGAAGAATTTCCAATGGACGAGACCGCTGGAGTCCACGAAGTGGATTTCGATATTGGGCGCGCTGGCCACCTCCTCCAGGTCGAAGCCCGGGGGCGGGAAGCCGTCGAGGGCGGCCAGGGCGCGGCCCTGGAGCAATTCGGTGAGGGCCCGTTCAAGGGCGACCTCGAAGCGCGGATGGGCGCCGAAGCTGGCGAAGACGCCCTGGTCATGGGGATTGAGCATGGTCACGCACATCACCGGGTAGCGGCCGCCCAGGGAGGCGTCCTTGACCAGGATGCCGAAGCCGGCCTCCCGCAGGCCCTGGATGCCGGCGGCGATGGCCGGGTAGCGGGCGATGACTTCCTCCGGCACCTCCGGCAGGCACAGGCCTTCGGCAATCACCTTGAACTTGACGTGGCGCTCCAGGATTTCGGAAAGGGCCTGGGCCCGGGCCTCGGCCAGGGTGTTGCCGGCGGACATGCCGTTGCTGACATAGAGGTTGCCGATGATATTGACCGGAAAGAAGACCTCGGCCCCGTCCCGCTGGCGGACGTAAGGCAGGGCGCAGATGCCGCGCTCGTAGTTGCCGGTATTGAGATCCACCAGGGCCTCGGCCGGGATGCTGCCTTCCGGGTTGTAGAAGGCCTGCAGCTCCGGGGTCAGCAGTTCCTCCGGCCAGGCGTCGCCGGCGATGGGGAACCAGCGCTCCCGCGGGTAATGGGCAAAAGCCCGGTGGGCAGCGGCCTCCCCCAGGTAGTAGTGGTTCCAGAAGTAGTTGGTGGACAGGCGCTCGAAGAATTCCCCCAGGGCGCTGGCGTGGGCGGCCAGCTTGGTGGCCCCCTTGCCGTTGGTGAACATCAGGTGGCAGTCCCGGTTGCGCACATGCACGGACCAGACGTTATCCACCGGGTTGAGCCAGGAACACTCCTCCACCACGAAGCCGCGGGCGGCCAACTTGGCCTGCATGGTGGCGATGGAATGCTCGAGGGAGGCATCCTTGCCCGGAATGAAATGTTCGTTTTGCATGGGGGTTCTGGAGGACAGCTTTTCGTGAGGCTCGCAGTTTAAGGCCGCCGGGCCGAAATGGCAGGGCCAAATTGCGCTTTGCGCCAGAAAACCGGTTCCTGACCGCCCGGCGATTAAATAGCGCAAAACTATCATCTGATTAGAAAATATCAATTTGTTAAATAATCAGGCGCTTTCTAGTATTGAGCTGTCTTCAATCTGCCTGCCAACCCCAAAAGGAGAAACTGCAATGGCAATCATCAACAGCAAGATCAAGCCCTTCACCGCCCAGGCCTACCACAACGGCAAGTTCGTCACCGTCACCGACAACGACCTCAAGGGCAAATGGTCCGTGGTGTTCTTCTATCCGGCCGACTTCACCTTCGTCTGCCCGACCGAACTGGGCGACATGGCCGACCTGTACCCGGAATTCCAGAAGGCCGGCGTCGAAGTCTATTCCGTTTCCACCGACACCCACTTCACCCACAAGGCCTGGCACGACACCTCCGACACCATCAAGAAGATCAAGTACCCGATGGTCGGCGACCCCACCGGCACCCTCACCCGCAATTTCGACGTGATGATCGAGGAAGAAGGCCTGGCCCTGCGCGGCACCTTCGTCATCAACCCGGAGGGCGAGATCAAGGTGGCCGAGATCCACGACCTGGGCATCGGCCGCGACGCTTCCGAGCTGCTCAGGAAGGTCAAGGCCGCCCAGTACGTCGCCACCCACCCGGGCGAAGTCTGCCCGGCCAAGTGGAAGGAAGGCGAAGCCACCCTGTCCCCGTCCCTGGACCTGGTCGGCAAGATCTAAAGCCATCGGCGAACCGGCCGCTCCCGCCCGGGAGCGGCGTGGATTCCACCGCAAAGGGGCGGACTCCCCGCCCCTTTCCAGTGCAAGCCACGGAAGGAAGAAGACCATGCTCGACGCCAATATCAAGGCCCAGCTCAAGGCCTACCTGGAAAAGCTGCAACGCCCCATCGAACTCGTCGCCTCCCTCGACGACAGCCCCAAGGCCCGGGAGATGGCGGACCTGCTGCAGGAGATCGCCGAGTGCTCCGACAAGATCGGCCTGCGCCGCGACGGCGACGCCGACCGGCGTCCTTCCTTCGCCATCGGCCTCCCCGGCGAAGCCGCCCGCATCAGCTTCGCCGGCATCCCCCTGGGCCATGAATTCACCTCCCTGGTGCTGGCCCTCCTCCAGGTCGGCGGCCATCCGCCCAAGGTCGAGGTGGAAGTCATCGAACAGATCAAGGCGCTGCCCGGCCCCTTCCGCTTCGAGACTTTCGTTTCCCTCTCCTGCCACAACTGTCCCGACGTGGTGCAGGCGCTGAACCTGATGGCCGTGCTCAATCCCGGCATCAGCCACACCATGATCGACGGCGCCCTCTTCCAGGATGAGGTGGAGAGCCGCCGGATCATGGCGGTGCCGACAGTCTTCCTGAACGGCGAGGAATTCGGCCAGGGCCGCATGGGCATCGAGGAAATCGTCGCCCGGCTCGACACCGGCGCCACCGCCCGGGATGCCGAGAAGCTCGGCGCCAAAGAGCCCTTCGACGTGCTGATCGTCGGCGGCGGCCCGGCCGGCGCCTCGGCGGCCATCTATTCCGCCCGCAAGGGCATCCGCACCGGCGTCGTCGCCGAGCGCTTCGGCGGTCAGGTGCTCGATACCCTGGCCATCGAGAACTTCATCTCGGTCAAGGAGACCGACGGGCCGAAGCTGGCCGTCGCCCTGGAGCAGCATGTCAGGGAATACGCCGTGGATGTCATGAACGGCCAAAAGGCGGTGCAGCTCGTGCCGGGCGACCTGATCGAGGTCCGGCTGGAAAACGGCGCTTCCTTGAAGAGCCGGACGGTGATCCTCTCCACCGGCGCCCGCTGGCGCGAGCTCAACGTGCCGGGGGAAAGGGAATACCGGGGCAAGGGGGTGGCCTATTGCCCCCACTGCGACGGCCCCCTGTTCAAGGGCAGGCGGGTGGCGGTGGTCGGCGGCGGCAATTCCGGCGTCGAGGCGGCCATCGACCTGGCCGGGATCGTCGCCCACGTCACCCTGCTCGAATTCGCCGACCAGTTGAAGGCCGATGCCGTGCTGCAGAAGAAGCTCTTCAGCCTGCCCAATGTCACCGTCGTCACCGACGCCCAGACCACGGCGGTGAGCGGCGACGGCAGCAAGGTGAATGGCCTGCTCTACAAGGACCGCAAGACCAACGAGGTCAAGGGCGTCGATGTGGACGGCGTCTTCGTCCAGATCGGCCTATTGCCCAACACCGACTGGCTGCAGGGCACGGTGGATCTCTCCCGGTTTGGCGAAATCCAGATCGACGCCCGGGGCCAGACCTCGGTGCCCGGCGTGTTCGCCGCCGGGGACTGCACCACGGTGCCCTTCAAGCAGATCGTCATCGCCATGGGCGCCGGGGCCACCGCTTCCCTGTCCGCCTTCGACCACCTGATCCGGGCGACGGCGCCGGCCTGAGGAAACGGCCCCCCGGGGCCTGCACCGGCTATCCGGCCGCCGCGGCGGGGAACAGCCGTTTCCTGAACCACAGGGAAACGCCGACCAGTCCGATCATGACGGGAACCTCGACCAGCGGCCCGATCACCGCGGCGAAAGCGGCCCCGGAGCCGATGCCATAGACCGCCACCGCCACGGCGATGGCCAGTTCGAAGTTGTTGCTCGCCGCCGTGAAGGAAAGGGTGGCGGACTTCTCGTAGCCGGCGCCGATCTTCCAGCTCATCAGGAACGACACCACGAACATGACCAGGAAGTAGATCAGGAGCGGAATGGCAATCCTGACCACATCCATCGGGATGGTGACGATCAGCTTGCCCTTGAGGCTGAACATCACCACGATGGTGAACAGCAGGGCCACCAGGGTGATGGGCCCGATCCTGGGCACGAAGCGCTGGTGATACCAGTCCTTGGAGACGAAGCGCAGCATGATCACCCGGGTCAGGATGCCGGCGACGCAGGGGATGCCTAGGTAGATGAAGACGCTCTTGGCAATCTGGCCGATGGAGATATCCACCACCGAGCCGGAAAGCCCGAACAGCGGCGGCAGCACGGTGACGAACAGCCAGGCGTAGACGCTGAAGAACAGGACCTGGAAGATGGAATTGAAGGCGACCAGGCCGGCCGCGTATTCCGTCGAGCCCTTGGCGATCTCGTTCCAGACGATGACCATGGCGATGCACCGGGCCAGGCCGATCAGGATCAGGCCCACCATGTATTCCGGCTTGTCCGGCAGGAAGACGATGGCCAGCGCGAACATGAGCAGCGGCCCGACGATCCAGTTCTGGACGAGGGAGAGGCCGAGGACCTTCTTGTCCCTGAAGACATCCGGCAGCTCCTCGTATCTCACCTTGGCGAAGGGCGGATACATCATCAGGATCAGCCCGATGGCGATGGGGATATTGGTGGTCCCGACCTGGAAGGCGTTGATGAAATCCTCGACCCCGGGCACGAAATAGCCCAGGCCGACGCCCAGGGCCATGGCGGCGAAAATCCAGACCGTCAGGTAGCGGTCGAGAAACGATAGTTTTTGGGTCACGGCGCTCATGGTTCCTCCTGTTCCGTGGCCGGAAGGCAATCGACCAGGGCCCGCAGGCGCTCCACGCCGACCGGTTCCTCCCGCAGCAGCGGCACGACGGCATAGCGAACTGCCTGCCGATGGGCCACTTCGTCGATTTGCGCCAATTCCCCGATCGCCCGCTGGCGCAGCAGGGGCGAAGCGGACTGGACGGCGGCCAGGCTGTTGTTGACGATCCAGGCCCAGGGCTCGATCCCCGCCCGGCGCAGATCCGCCTGCAGGTTGGCCGCTTCCAGGACGGGGGTGGTTTCGGCCAGGGTAACGATGAGGACCTTGGTCTGCCGGGAATCCTGCAACTGCATCATCGGCGTGGTGTAGTGCATGCCCTTGCCGCCCATCTGGCGGGCAATCTCCCGGTGATAGGCCCCGGTCGCATCCAGGAGCAGCAGGGTATGGCCCGTCGGCGCCGTATCCATGACCACGTACTTCTTCCCAGCCTCGCGGATGATCCGCGAAAAGGCCTGGAAGACGGCGATTTCCTCGGTGCAGGGGGAGCGCAGGTCCTCCTCCAGGAGGGCTCGCCCCTGGGCATCCAGGGTCGCGCCCTTGGTCTCCATGACGTGCCGGCGATAGCGCTCGGTCTCCACCTGGGGATCGATGCGGCTGACCGTCAAGTGCTCCAGGCTCCCCGCCAGGGTCTCCGCCAGATGGGCGGCCGGGTCCGAGGTGGTGAGGTGAACCGGCAGGCCCCGGCTCGCCAATTCGACGGCGATGGCCGCGGCCACGGTGGTCTTGCCGACGCCGCCCTTGCCCATCAGCATCACCAGTCCGTGGCCATCCGCCGCGATGCCATCCACCAGGGCCGACAGTTTCGGCACATTCGAAAGCTCGGCTGGTGCCGCGGCTGCAGAGGCATCGCCGCGGCCGGAATCCTCGGCTGAAACGAGCAGTTTCCGGAGGGCATCGAGGCCGACCAGGTTGAATGGCTGCAAGGCGATGCGGTCCCCGGGCAAGGGCTGCAGCACGGCGGGAAGGTCACGCAACGCCGCCTGTTCCCGATCGAAGATGGATTTCGCCAGCCGATCGTCGCCCACGGCGCTGGCGGGCAGGATGCCGTTGATGACCAGATACTGCCGCTTCAGGCCGATGGCGGCCAATTCCTCGTGGGTGCGGGCCACTTCCCGCAGCGTCGCGGCCTGGGCCCGCGCCACCAGGATGAGCCGGGTCCGTTCGGGATCGGCCAGGGCATCCACCGCCGCCTTGTACTGGGTCCGCTGCTTTTCGAGACCGGCCAAGGGACCGAGGCAGGAGGCATCGCCTTTGCCCGCTTCGAGAAAGCCGGTCCAGGCGCCCGGAAGCTGCAGCAGGCGGATGGTATGGCCGGTGGGGGCGGTGTCGAAGATGATGTGATCGTAGCCGGCCACCAGGGCCGAGCCCGTCAGCAAGGCGGTGAATTCGTCGAAGGCGGCGATTTCGGTGGTGCAGGCCCCCGACAGTTGTTCCTCGATCCCCTTGACCACGTCTTCGGGCAACAGGCCGCGCACCGGGCCGACAATCCGGTCCCGGTACGCCTGCGCGGCCGCTTGCGGGTCGATTTCCAGGGCGGACAGCCCCGGGACGCCGTCAATCGCCACCACCCGGTTGCCGATGGCCACGCCGAAGACCTGGCCGACGTTCGAGGCCGGATCGGTGCTCACCAGCAGGACCTGGCGTCCGGCTGCGGCCAGTTGGATAGCGGTGGCGCAGGCAATCGAGGTCTTGCCGACGCCGCCCTTGCCGGTAAAGAACAAATACCGCGGCGGCTGTTCGAGGAATTTCATGGCAGGCCCGATCAATCAGCAGCAGCGCTTGCCGCTGCAGGAACACTTGGCGGGCTTTTCCCCATCGGCCTTCACGGCCGATTCGATCTTGGCCCAACGCGCCAACTCGGCCCGGCTGGGATAGCGGCCGGCCAGGGCCGCCTCGCCATCCACCAGGATGAGCGGCAAGGCTTCCTGGCCGGAGCGTTCCAGAAACCCCTTCACCACGGCATTCTGGGCGAAGGCCATCGGCTGCTGGGCCAAGTTGAAGCGCTCGATCTGGGCCCCCTGTTGCTTGGCCCAATCGACATCGGCGGTGAAAGCGACCAGTTGCTGATCGACATCGACGCCACAGACACCGGTACTGCAACACAGGGCGGGATCGAAAATCTGAATGGTGGTCATGGTTTTCCTCATTTCAGGGAGAGAAAGAAGTCAGATCCCCAGTGCTTCGCGCACTGCGGGAATCAAGCGGGCACGGATGTCGTCGCGCACGGCGGCGAAGCTTTCCAGCGGCTCGCCATGGGGGTCGTGGAAAGCCACGTGAATGCGCGGCACCGGGCGCGGGAAGACGGGACAGCTTTCCTTGGCGTTGTCGCAGACGGTCACCACCAGGTCGATGGCTTCGTTCATCACGGCGTCGATCTCCTTGGGATACAGGCCGCCGGTCGGCAGGCCGGCCAGCTTCAGCGCTGCAATGGCACCATCCGCCACCCTGGGCTGCGGCCGGGTGCCGGCGGACAGGGCCCGCACCAGCCCGGCCAAGTCCTGGTTGAGGATGACCTCGGCCATCTGGGAGCGGCAGGAGTTTCCGGTGCAGAGCACCAGCACGGTTTTTGGAGTTTTCATGATGTCCCGATCAGTCATCGGCGCTCCCTTCAGAGGCATCCGGAATCTTGCTTCGGCGCTTATCCACGGTGCCGCAGGCAGTGGCCTTGGGAAGGCAGGCGTTCCCCTGGCAGCAGTTGCTGGTCAGGAAGGCGATCAAGTCATCCATGGTGCCGTATTCGACGGAGTAGTGGATGAAGCGGCTTTCCCTCTGCCCGCGGATGAGCCCGACGCGGCTGAGGTGCGCAAGGTGGAAGGAAAGCGTGGCGGCAGGTATGCCCAGCTTTTCCCCAATGGCACTGGCATTCACCCCCGCCGGCCCGGCTTCGACCAGCATGCGAAAAATGGCGAGGCGGGACTCGTGTCCCAAGGCAGCGAGAAGTTCAGCGGCGTTTAGCGTTTCCATAGTTCGATGATTATCGAAATATGGACTCAAGTCAATCCCGGTTTTGTGCCGTCCCATCCGATCGCAAGGGCTGGCGGAGGCCGCCAACGAGACCCCGGTTGCCGGTTCCGTCTGCTTTGGGGCCGCCGTCAACCGTCACTGTCGCCCCCAAGCGGACGCATGACAACCGCAACGACTTTGGCAGCTCTATAAGGGGATAGCAGCCGTTCCGTTAGGGCTGTCACTGGGCGTGTGCAGCATTCGACCCTCGGTTACCTGTCGCCGATCCAGTTCCTGGAACACTGGGTCAGCCAGCAGCATCAGGAAAAACTGGTAGCATGAAACCCACTCTTTGGAAGATGAAAAACAGAGGGAAGCTCAGTTGAGTCCGCAAATGATCAACGTGCTGAAGGCGAAGCTTCACTAAACGTTTCAAACACGGCACTTACGGGCAAAGGGGACAAGGATGCGAGAGCACAAGGATTTGAAAATCAAACAACGCGTAGTTGTTGCTGCCATATTAGCTGGCGTGATTGGTACAACACAGGCCGGGAACTATTCCGCCGTTTATTTTTACGGTGACAGCCTCACCGACTCAGGCATCTATCGGCTGATATTGCCCAATCCCTCCTATGATCATTTTTCGACCAATCCCGGAAAAGTCTGGTCGCAGAATCTGGGTGCCAATTACGGCCTCGCGGTAAGCCCGGCCTACGCGGCTCAGCCGAACACAAACCCGATTGCTTTTAGCCCGATTGCCAGTGGCAACAACTTTGCGACTGGCAGCGCCAGAATTAATCTGGCGACGATCACACCGCCCAATGCCGTACTTATTCCGCCGGTCAGCACTCAGGTGACCGACATGCTTGCCCGCGGTCCGCTCGATCGCCAAGCCCTCTACGCCATATCCGGAGGCCACAACGATGTCTTTGCGCAACTTTCTGCTCCAAGCAATGGGGCTGCCGTGGCAGGCATCATCACTGCTGCGAACGACCTGACGGCGCAGGTCACTCGCCTGCAGTCAGCGGGCGCGCGCCATTTGATTGTGATCGGCATCATGGACATGACCAAGACGCCAGTTGCTTCCATGCCAGCCGACGTTCCTGATCCGGTTCTGCTTGGCAACCTGGTAACGTCCTTCAACGCAACCCTTGAATCTGGCCTGGCCGGCAAGAACCTGCTCTATTTCAATACGGGGAACATGCTGAATACCGTTATCGCCAACCCGGCGGCTTACGGATTTACCAACGTCACGGATGCTGCAACGCCCAGCAGCTCGCTGGGGCGTACCCCTGACCCGGGCAAAGAAACCGGTTACCTGTTTGCCGATATCAGGCATCCCTCGGCCCAGTTCCACAAAATAATGTCCGACTGGATCTATTCCTCACTGGAAGGCGCCAGCCGGGTTGGCCTGATGTCACAGGTACCACTGGGTCGCTCCGGTGCGCAATGGCGCTCAATCGATGGTCGCTTCAACGAATTCCAGAACTTCGGCTTCAAAGGCCAAGGCTTCTTCGTGACCGGCGATTATGCCTCGTCGCAAAAGGATGCTTACGCTGGTATGCCGTCGGTGGAAGGCTCGGGTGGCAGCCTGATCATGGGTTATGAAAAGGCCTTCAGCGACCAATTGTTTGCTGGCATTACCCTGGGTTACGGCAATGCGCCGTTTGACTTGGGTAACAACCAAGGCACCGTCAAATACAATGAATGGGCACTATCGGCATTTGCCTCGCATAAATTTGGCGAGTTTTATGTGAACGGACTTGCCACTTATTCCTGGCTCGATTACGAGAGCAAGCGGAACATCGCTCTTGGCCCATTCAATACTAGCGAACACGGCGATACGCGAGGACACCAGTTCGGCGTAAAAGGGCAAGTCGGCTATAACTTCACACTCGGCAACATCATTCATGGCCCCCTTGTCGGCCTAGCCAGGGAGCGGGTCAACGTGAATGGGTTTAGCGAGAAGTCTAATAGCGTCACCGCCATGACCTTCGGCGACCAAACCCGGGAATCGTTGCGCTCACGACTTGGCTGGCAGATTGCGGCAGAGACCAGGTTGGCTGAAATCAAGGTTCGCCCTTATGCTCAGCTCAGTTATGACTATGAACACAAGAAGGACGAGCGCACCTACAGCGCTGGCTTTGTCGGTGGCAATTCGGCCATGGAAATGCAGACCGCGAACCGAACGGGTGGTTATGGAACCCTGCTTGCCGGCATCAGTGCTGAACTGAGCAAGGGGATGCGACTGGGTGTGGGTGGCTCAACGACGACTAATCAGCCGGGGGCGAATAACACGGCGATAAATGTAACGCTGAGTGCTTCTTTTTGAGCAAGCTAAATGCTGGGAAGCTATGAATAGCAATTTTGTATAAGGGGCAGGTATCTGATGAGTTAACTGCCATTCGAGCGGCTCATTTTTTTGAAGTTGCAATGTCTCTTGCTGGCCGTGAGCACGCCTTTTCCGCCTGATCCAGAAAGCAGTCATTCCTTCTCTGGCCGTTCCAGCCCATGACCGCCATGCGGCGACGTAGCCGACAGGCAGTAGCCGTCCCAAACCACCCTGAAGCCATCCGAACTCGGTCACCGGTCCGAGCAGTCGGCGTTTTTGCTAAGCTAACGTCTTTACGCTGGCTGCCGCTGTCCAGCCTGGCGGACCCAATTTACGGAGTAGCGCATATGGCCTCTTTGCAGGACCAGTTTTTGAAAGCAGGCCTCGTCAGCCAAAAGAAGGTGAAACAGGCCAACCAGGAAAAGAGCAAGCAGAAGAAGGATGAGCGCCGGAGTGGCACGCAAACTGTCGATGAAGTGCGTCTGGCCGCCCTCGAAACGCAGCGCAAGAATGCCGAGCGGGCCCGCGAGCTCAATGCCCAGCGCGATGCCGCAGCCAGGCAAAAGGCCATCGTGGCGCAAATTGCCCAAATGGTTCAGCAGAGCCGCCAGAGCAAGGGGGGCGGCGATATCGCCTACAACTTCACCCACGACAACAAGATCAAACGGCTATTCGTGTCGGCCGCGGTTCAGGCCGATTTAATCGCCGGGCGCCTGGTGATTGTCTGCCAAGGCGAATCCATCGAATTGGTCCCCAGGGTGATTGCCGACAAGATCGCCGAGCGCGATGCCTCGCTCGTTGTGCGGGCGAACAAGACCAGCACCGAGGCGGATGCGGACGATCCGTATGCCGACTACAAGATCCCGGACGATTTGATGTGGTAGGTCGGACGGCTGCCCGGAAATCGGGCAGCCCGGCCGGGACCTGGCGCCTAGCCAGCGTCCTGGAAATCGCGGCAAAGAGAACGGGCTTGGGCACCGAAGACGGTTTCCAGATACCTCACGAATTCACTTGAATACGCCCTGCAGGAGAGCCGCTGTTCGCGGATGAAGCGCCCATGCTTTTCCAGCGCCCAGCCGATGGTGGCTTCCCAGTCCTTGTTTCCGCGGGTCAGGTTGAAAAGTGATTCCAGCAGATTCACCGCCAGACTCTCTTTCCAGAGCCGGCTCTCCCTCTTCGCCGCCCTGAAGGCGGGCGTATTCAACTGCAGCATCAGTTCGTTGTACTTGAGGAAAAGCTCTACCGCCCTGGCATTAGTCTCCGCGGCTTTCTCAGCCCGCTCATGCTGGCGGACGTCCTTTTCAACGGCGATCGATTCGCGCTGGGCCTTTTGCGTTTCGTGGAACTGATACGAGCCGAAGATCAGGACGACGACCGCGACCGCCGATGAGACGATGGTCGCAATGTGGGCCAATAATCTTGGCCTCGTTTCGCCGAAACGGATGCTGCCGGCCGGTGCGGTGACGGGCCCGGGGGCTTCCCCGGCCCCTGGCCGGCCATCCGGCTCCTGCTTGATGCCGCGGGTTTCTTCCGGGGCAGCCGGCGTGACGCTGACCGCTTCGGAACCATCCGTTGCCTCTGGAACCGAAAGCGCCTTGCTTCTTGCCGCTCTCTTTCGCGTACTTTTCCGCGGTCCGCTCCCTGCAAGGCCGCCGTCGGACGGCTGTGTCTTGAGGTCGCCGGCCACAGGGAAATCGGCCGGTTCGGGTTCGCTCGGAACGGCGAAAGCGCCCGCGTCGGATAATTTCGGCGGTGCCGCCTGCACTGGAGACAGGAGTAGCTCGGGGAAGGTCAGCTGCTCCTGCTTAACGCTGTATTTTCGTGCCATGGTGCTCAGGGGTGTTCTCGGTGCCGGAGGCTAAGCCTTGCTGCCCGGGCTGGAATCTCTCCCGGCGCCGGGATGGGCTGCGGGCTGGAACCGGCGGGGCCACGAACCGGGCCCTGGGGCAGAAATGCAAAGGGCGCGCATTATAAAGAATCTTTCATTTGCCGGGCCATGCCCACAGCCCCGCCCCGTTTCGGCCCCAACAGTTAAGCTCCGCTAAATCATCAATCAATGAAATATCGTTCGTAGAAGCCGTCAACAAGGGCTACATTGCCGCCTTTCCTTGCATCTGCGTTATACAGTGCTTTTTGCCCGCCCCGTGCGGGCAATTTTTTTCCGTGGATCAACAAAGAATCATGGTTCGGAATGCCCGATGCCCCCGGCAGCCGGCGTGACCACTACCCAAGCCCCCTGGCAGAAAACCTTCCTGGCCTTTGCCGGCCCCGGCATCCGCCGCCCATCGGAGTCGATGCGGGTGACGGACATCGACGCCGAAGGGATCCTGGAGGACCTTGCCGCCCGGGACTGGCAGACGCCGGTCTATGTCGGGACGGGCCGCCATGCCGGCTACACCCTCTGCCATGCCGCCGGCGCCTGGTGCACCGCCCTCTTCCACGGCCGCGCCCTGGTGGGCTTCTATGCCGACTCCTACCTCTGGATCGCCGCCTCCCACCGCGGCCGGAGCCTATCCACTCCCCTCATCCTGGCCGCCGCGGATCAGCGGGGAGGCACTATCCTGCCCCCCGGCATCGCCCTCCAGGGCTATACCGCCGCCAGCGTCGCCGTCCACCTCGCCGCCCACCGCCATGCCGTCCGAACTGCCCTCGCCAAAGGGCTGCCTGTGCCGGCCGAGGTTCTCGAGGAAATCCGGGTTGGGGGCAAGGGCTCCCGTGGCCCTGCGCTACCGGTCTTCAACCCGGCGGGATGATTTCCCGGGCCAACGGTGGCGGGACGAAGCCGCCGAAGACGGTTTCCAGGCGGGCGCTCGTCTGCAGCAGTGCCTCTTCCTGCCAGCGCTTGCCGATGATCTGCACCCCGACGGGCAGGCCCTCCTCGATCCCGACGGGCAACACCACGACGGGACTGCCGGTCAGGGAAAAGGGAATGGCCATGGCTACGGTCGCCTCCAGATAGGGCAGGGACCTTGCCCCCGACGCCAGCCGGGGCATCGGCTTCCACGGAGGCATGGGCTGCCCCGGGTAGGGACCGGTGGCCGCAACCGGGCAAAGAACCGCATCCCAGCAGTCGAGATAGGCTTCCAGGGACTGGATCAGCTGTTCCCGCAGGTCGAGGGCCTGGTTGTAGCGGGCCAGGTCGAAGGTGAGGCCCCGGGCGACGGCTCGGGCGATGGCCTGCTCCCGGGGCAGGAAATGACGCAGGCCGAGAATGAGCCGGCGTTGCCACGAGGGCATGCCGAGACCGATTTCCGCTCCGCCGATCATCCCGAACGCCTCCCAGGCCCGGCCCACGTCGAAGCCGGGCGGCGCCGAACGGACGACCTGGTGGCCGGCCGCCGCGAGCCTGTCCGCCATCCTGGCGAGGGCGCTCCGGGTCCGGGGGCACAGGGGCGTCCCGTCGAAATCTTCCCACAGGGCGATACGCAGCCCAGGCCCCCTCCCCTCCTGGACGGGAAGCAGGGGTGCTGGGCGGACAAAGGGCGGAACGGTGGAATCCTCGCCGTCCGGCCCCGCCATCAGGCTGTAACCCAGATGCAGGTCGGCGACACTGCGGGCCAGGACGCCGACGGACAGCATGTGCCAGACGCTCCGTCCGGGTCTGCCGAAGGCCGGGGGAAGATGGGGGATATGCCCGGTCCGCGGAATCCGGTTTTCCGTCGCCCGCAGCCCGGCAATCCCGCAATAGGCGGCAGGTATGCGGATGGAGCCGCCGATGTCGCTGCCGGCTTCCAGCAGGGAGAAGCCGCAGGCGATGGCCACCGCGGCGCCGCCGGAACTGCCGCCGGGGGTGAGGTCGGGATTCCACGGATTGCGGCAGAGTCCGAACAAGGGACTCCAGCAATGGGGAGCCCCGGCCAATTCGGGGAGATTGCTCTTGCCCATCAGCACCGCCCCGGCGGACCGCCATCTCGCCACCACGGTGGCGTCCCGGTCTGGGCGGTAGTTTGCCAGTGGCCGGAAACTCGCCGTCGTCGCCATGTCCTTGGTGGCAAAGGCATCCTTGATCGACACGGGGACTCCCAGCAGCGGCGGGAGGGGGCCGCCCCCGGCAATCCGCTGGTCGGCTTCCCGAGCCGCAGCCAGGGCGCCTTCCCGGTTGAGGGCGACAAGGGCGTTGAGGCCGGGGTTGAAGCGGTCGATGCGCGCCTGACAGGCAAGCACCAGCTCCTCGGCGGAATAGCTTCCCTGCCGCAGATCGCGGGCGGCCTCGGTGGCTGTGACCCGACCGAGATCCGGGACGCCCGCCCCGCGCCCCACCGGAACCAAACCTTCCAACAGCCCCATCGCCATTCCCTTCCCATCACGGAAAGTTGCGACCTTACATCATGCCGCATGATTAATGCATGGCCGGGACTGGCCTGGGGAGCGCAAAGCGGGCACGATAGCCCCCTTCGAAGAAAGGAAAAGAACCAAGCCATGCTCATCAACTGCGTCGCCTACGAGCACGGATCCCGTCTGGCCGAGATCACGGTGGAGGAGATCAGCGACTACCTGGAGCGGCCGGGCTGCTTCGTCTGGGTCGCCCTGCGGGATGCCACCCCCGAGGAGCTGGAGCAGATGAAGGAGGAATTCGGTCTCCACGAGCTGGCGGTGGAGGATGCCCGCCACGGCCACCAGCGCCCCAAGCTCGAGGAATACGGCGACTCCCTCTTCGCCGTGATGCACCTGCTGGAGCCGGAGAAGGAAGGATTCAACCTGGGCGAGATCAACGTCTTCGTCGGCCCCAATTACATCCTGTCGGTGAGAAACCGGAGCCGGGAGCACTTCCTCGGGGTGCGCCAGCGCTGCGAGCGGGACCCCTACCTGCTCCGGCAGGGTTCGGGCTTCGTCCTGTACGCCCTGATGGACGCCGTGGTGGACCGCTATTTCCCCATCGTCGACCGGCTGGAGTCGGAACTGGAGGAAATCGAGGGGCAGATATTCGCCAAGGGTGCCGCCCGCACCAATACCGAGCGGCTCTACGACCTGAAACGCAAGGTCATGATCCTGAAGCATGCCGTCGCTCCCCTCATGGAAGCCGCCGGCAAGCTGGCCGGCGGCCGGGGCCCCGCCGTGTGCGCCAGCAGCCGGGACTACTTCCGGGATGTCTACGACCACCTGGTCCGCATCGACGCCTCCATCGACACCATCCGGGACACCATCGGCACCGCCATCCAGGTCAATCTCTCCATGGTCACCATCGAGGACAACGAAGTAAGCAAACGCCTCGCGGCCTGGGCGGGGATTTTCGCCGTCGCCACGGCTGGCGTCGGCGTCTGGGGAATGAACTTCAAGAACATGCCCGAACTGCAATGGGAATACGGCTATCCCATGGCCCTCGCCGCCATCGGCTCCATCTGCCTTGTCCTGTACATCCGCTTCAAGCGGGCCGGATGGCTGTAGCCGCGGCCGCTGACAGGAGTCATCGCAATCGCAGGGATTATGCGAGGATAATTGCGCCTGCCGCTGCAGCGCCAGCTTCCGCCATCCATCGCCATGCTATTGCTCGAACTCGTCCTCCTGCTGCTGTTATGCGCCGTCGCCCTGGGCTGGATCGCCCGGCACTTCAAGTTCCCCTATCCCATCGCCCTCGTCATCGGGGGTGCCCTCCTGGGCTTCATACCGAACCTGCCCCAGTTTCCCTTCGATCCCCAGGTGATCCTGGTCATCGTGCTGCCCCCCGTCCTCTACCAGGCGGCGCTGCTCACCTCGTGGACCGACTTCAAGGCCAATATCCGCCCCATCAGCCTTCTCGCCTTCGGCCTGGTGATCGCCACCACCCTGGCGGTGGGCACCGCCCTCAAGCTGCTGGTGCCCGACGTTCCCTGGGCGGTGGCCTTCGTCCTCGGCGCCATCGTCTCGCCGCCGGATGCGGTGGCGGCCACCACCATCCTCTCCCGGCTCAACATCCCCCGCCGCATCGTCACGGTGCTGGAGGGCGAGAGCCTGGTGAACGACGCCTCCGGCCTGGTGATGTACAAATTCGCCATTGCGGCGGTGCTCACCGGGACCTTTTCCCTGCTGGACGCGAGCATCCAACTCGTCGGCGTATCCCTCGGCGGCATCGCCGTGGGCGTCGCCCTGGCCTTCGTGTTCATCGCCATCCACAAGCGTCTCGGCGACCCCTTCATCGAAGTCCTGACCGTGCTGAGCATTCCCTACGCGACCTATATCGCCGCCGAATCCATCCATGTTTCCGGCGTCCTCGCCGTGGTGGCGGCGGGGCTGGTGCGGGGGCGCTACGCGCCGGTGATCGTCTCCGCCGAGATGCGGATCATGGCCCGCTCGGTCTGGAACCTGCTGGCCTTCATCCTCAACAGCCTGGTCTTCATGCTGATCGGCATCCAGATGTCGGATGTGTTCGAGAAGCTGGCCCGCTACTCGGTGGCGGAGCTGATCGGCTGGGGGGCCTGCGTCACCGCGGTGGCCATCCTGGTCCGTTTCGCCTGGGTCTATCCGGTCGCCTACCTGCCCGGCTGGCTGAGCGGAAGCCTGCGCGACAACGAGCCCAAGCCCCAGAAGGGCGAGCTTTTCGTCATCGGCTGGTGCGGCATGCGGGGCATCGTCTCCCTGGCCGCCGCCCTCGCCCTGCCCGCCACCCTGCCCAGCGGCGAAGCCTTCCCGTACCGGGATCTCATCATCTTCCTGACCTTCTTCGTCATTGCCATGACCCTGGTCGGGCAAGGCTTGTCCTTGCCGTCCCTGATCCGCCGCCTCAAGGTCGGGTCGGACTGGAGCCTGCAAAGCGAACAGCGCCGGGTGCGGGCCGCCCTCAGCGCGGCGGCCCTGGCCGCCATCGATGAAATGGTGGCCGCCGAAGGCGCTCCCAGCGAATGGGCCGATCCATTGCGGGCGGAAATCGCCGACCGGATCAACCTCGCCACGCCCGCTGGCCAGGAACTGCTGCCCCGGGCCGAGCTGATGATGCGCCTCCGCCACGCCGCTACGCGGGCGGAGCGCAGGGAGCTGATCCGCCTGTGGCGAACCAACGAGATCAGCGACGAGGTGATGCACCACCTGGAAGAAATCCTGGATTACCAGGAAGCCCACCTGTAGCCGGAGCGGCCAGCTCTCCCTTTCCGGGCCGGCCCGGGAATATTGCCGCGAAACATACCTCTGCGTACCAGCGAACCGAAAGGGCAAATACGTACCGCCCTGCATTTAACCGAAGGACTCGACCTCATACCATTGTCCCGAACTTGACCCCGATCGGAAACGGCAGGGCTGACGAAGGAGGTGGAAATGGTGGCTTGGGTGGACAACGCGGCGCAGGGCAGCCCTCGACGCGCACAGGCCGCCTTCCGTTTTCGCGAAGGCGCCCACGCTTCCCCGGGGAAAGTCGCATACACCTATCGGCAATGTGCCGAGTCCGCCCCGGCGCCCTTCCCTCACCCCCTTGAACTCTTTGCCGTAGCCGCCGCCGAGGTCTGCGACGGAGACAAGTGCCTGGTGCCCATCCCCCTCGACCTGCCGGAGGATGCCGAGTCCGAACTGGCTGCCTTCCTGTCCGAGGCGGAGCGCCAGCGGGCCGCCCGCTTCCACCGGCCGCGGGATCGCCAGCGCTATATCGTGGCCCATGGCCGGCTGCGCCAGTTGCTGGCCCAGCGCCTGGAGATCGGACCCGAACAGGTAGCCCTGGGCTACAACCGCTACGGCAAGCCCGAACTGCTGGGTCCCCAGGCGGCCAGCGGCTGGCGCTTCAATATTTCCTATTCCGACGCGGCGGAGGGCAGCCTGGCCCTCTGCGCCCTTTCCCGCCGGGGCCGGATCGGCGTGGATGTCGAGTCGGTGCGCCGGCTGGACGACCCCGAGACCCTGGCCCGGCAATTCTTCTCCCCCCGGGAATACGCCCTCTACCGCCGCCTCGATCCGGATGATCGCCCCATGGGCTTCTTCAATTGCTGGACGCGCAAGGAGGCCTTCGTCAAGGCCCTGGGCACGGGACTCTCCCATGACCTGACCGATTTCGATGTCTCCCTGACCCCCGGCATGCCGGCCCGCCTCCTGCGGGTGGGCGGCCTGTCCGGCGAGCGCTGCGGCTGGCGCCTGGAGAGCATCGGCCCTGCCGGCGGCCGGGTCGCCGCCGTCGTCACTGAACATACTGGGAGTTGAACCATGTCCGCTGACCATTCCCCCTGGGCCGACGACAGCGTGCAGCTGTTCCGCAAGAGCGTGCGCCGGTTTATTGAAGAACAATTCCTGCCCCGGCAGACGCACTGGCGCGCCCAGCACGGCCCCGACCCTGAGGCCTGGCCGGCGGCGGGCCGCATCGGCCTGCTGCTGCCCGACCTGCCGGAAGACTACGGCGGCGCCGGCGGCAGCTTCGCCCACCAGGCGGTGGTGCTGGAAGAGCTGGCGCGGGCCGGCGTCCACTTCGGCGGCGTCATCCAGGCCGTGGTGGCCCGCTACCTGCTGACCTATGGCAGCGAAGCCCAGAGGCGACGCTGGCTGCCGTCCCTGGCCCGGGGCGAGTTGGTGGCCGCCATCGCCATGACGGAGCCGGACGCCGGCTCCAATCTCCAGGGCATTAAGACCACCGCCCGCCGCGACGGCGACCGCTACCGCATTTCCGGTTCCAAGACCTTCATCACCAACGGCGCCCGCGCAGGCCTCGTCTGCCTCGCCGCTAAGACCGACCCCCGGGCCACAGCGGGCCGGGGCATTTCCCTTATCCTGGTGGAAACCCGCGACCTGGCGGGCTACAGCACCGGCCCGGCCCTGGACAAGATCGGCATGCACGGCCAGGACACCTGCGAGCTTTTCTTCGACGGCGTCGAGGTGCCGGCGGAAAACCTGCTGGGCCCGGCGGAGGGCAAGGGCTTTGCCCAGTTGATGGAGCAGCTGCCCTACGAGCGGCTCATGGTGGGCGTCACTGCCGTGGCCGCGGCGGAGCGGGCGGTGGAGCTGACCGCCCGCTACGTCAAGGAGCGCCAGGCCTTCGACAAGACCCTGTTCGATTTCCAGAACACCCGCTTCAAGCTCGCCGAGTGCAAGACCCAGGCCCAGGTGGGCCGTATCTTCATCGACCACTGCATCCAGCAGTTCCTGGCCGGCCGTCTGGACGACGTCACCAGCGCCATGGCCAAGTACTGGCTCACCGAGACCCAGTGCCGGATCGCGGACGAATGCCTGCAGCTGCACGGCGGCTACGGCTACATGAACGAATACCCCATCGCGCGCCTCTGGTCCGACAGCCGGGTGCAGCGCATCTACGCAGGCACCAACGAGATCATGAAGGAAGTGATCGCGTGGTCTCTCTAAGGGACCGCCTGTTCCTCTACCGAGAAAGCGAAAATGACCAGGACCAACAGCCAAGACCAAGACCCACGCTCCGGCACGCCGGCGGCGGAATGGAACCAGACCGAGGCCGAATTCCCCGAGGCAGATTTGTGCCTGCACCAATTGTTCGAAATCCAGGCCGAGCGCTATCCCGAACGGGATGCCCTGGTTTTCGAGCAGCAGCGCCTGACCTACAGCCAGCTCAACCGCCGTGCCAATGAACTGGCCCGTCGCCTGCGCTCCCTGGGGGCGCGGCCCGAAGTCTGCGTCGGCCTTTGCGTCGAGCGCTCCCTCGACCTGGTAGTTTCCCTGCTCGCCATCCTCAAGTCGGGAGCCGCCTACCTGCCCCTGGACCCGGCCCTGCCCCGGGAGCGCATGGCCTTCATGCTGGAAGACGCCGGCGTTTCCCTGGTGCTGACCCAGCAGGCTCTGGCCGCCAGCCTGCCCGCCACCGGCGCCCGCGCCCTCTGCGTCGATGGGCCGGAAATGGCGGCGGACGTGCCCCCGGGCGCCGCCGAAAGCCAGAAACCGGACTCCCACAGCCTGGCCTACGTGATCTACACCAGCGGCTCCACGGGCCAGCCCAAGGGGGTCTGCATCGAGCACCGCAATATCGTCAATTACGTCCTGGGCATCGTCCATCGCCTGGGGCTGGAGCCGGGGCTGCATTACGCCACGGTCTCCACCATCGGCGCCGACCTGGGCAACACGGTCATCTTCCCGGCCCTGGCCACGGGCGGCTGTCTGCATGTCATCTCCCAGACCCGCAGCGAGGACCCGGACCTCCTGGCTGAAGTGATGGAGGGCGAAGGCATCGACGTGCTCAAGATCGTCCCCTCCCATCTGGCGGCCCTCCAGAGCGGGCGCCAACGGTCCCGGCTGATGCCGCGGCGTTTCCTGATCCTCGGCGGCGAAGCCTCGCGGCTGGAGTGGATCGAGGAACTGCGCGCCCTCGCCCCCGATTGCCGGATCATCAACCACTACGGCCCCACCGAAACCACCGTGGGAGTGCTGACCTACGCGGTGGGGTCCGGCCCGTTGCCCGCCACCGCCAGCGGCACCCTGCCCCTGGGCCAGCCCTTGCCCAACAGCCGCGTCTATCTCCTCGACGAGGCAGGCGAACCGGTCCCCCCCGGAGAATTGGGCGAACTGTGCATCGGCGGCCGCGGCGTCGCCCGAGGCTACCTGCATCGCCCCGAGCTGACGTCCCAGAAATTCCGCCCCGATCCCTTCTCCCCCGAACCCGGGGGCCGCCTCTACCGCAGCGGCGATCTGGGGCGCTTCCTGCCCGGCGGCAACATCGAGTTCTGCGGCCGCATCGACCACCAGGTCAAGATCAACGGCTACCGGGTGGAACTGGGCGAGGTCGAGGCGGCCCTGGCACGCCATCCGGGCATACGGGAAGCCCTGGTGACCGCCCAGGACGATGGCGCCGGCCGGCAGCAGCTGGTGGCCTACGTGGTGCCCGAGCGCCTGGAGCAGCCCCTGTGGGAGCGCCAGGTGCATACCTTGCCCGACGGTGCCGCCGTGGCCCATCTGAACCGCAACGAGACCGACTACATCTACCGGGAGATTTTCGAGCTCCAGGCCTACCTGCGCCATGGCATCACCATCAACGACGGCGACGTGGTGGTGGACGCCGGCGCCAACATCGGCCTGTTCACCCTGTTCGTGAGCCGCCTGACCCGCAACCTGCGGCTCCTGGCCTTCGAGCCCAACCCGGCCGCCTACGCCTGCCTCAAGGCCAACGCCGACGCCTGGGGCACCGCCCACGACATCAAGTGCCTGCCCCATGGGCTGTCCCGGGAGAACACCTCGGCGGAACTCACCTATTTCGAGGGCCTTTCCCTGCTCTCCGGCTTCTATGCCGATGCCGCCACGGAGCGGGACGTGGTGCGCAACTACGTGGCCAACCAACAGCCGGAGCTGCTGGCCGACGAGGACTTCGACGCCCAGGTGAGCCAGCTCATCGACGACAAGCTCAAGGCCCGGAGCGTCGCCGCCCAGCTGCGCACCCTGTCCAGCGTCATGGCCGACGAGGGCCTGGAGCGCATCGACCTCCTCAAGATCAATGTGGAGAAGAGCGAACTGGACGTGCTGCAGGGCCTCTCCCCCGACGACTGGCCCAAGCTGCGCCAGCTGGTGATCGAGGTGGACCAGGGGGAAAACCTGGAGCCCATCACCAGCCTCCTGCAGCAGCACGGCTTCCAGGTGGTGGTGGAGCAGGACCCCCTGCTGCGCAACACCGACCTGTGCTACGTCTATGCCAGGCGACCCGGCAATGGCAACCCGGCGCCCCATCCGCGGCCGGTGCCCGCCGCCAGCCCGGAGGTGCTGACCCCGGCCCTCCTGCGCCGCTATCTGGCCGAAAGCCTGCCTGCTTACATGGTGCCCCCCAGCTTCATGCTGCTGGAGCGCTTGCCCCTCAACGCCAACGGCAAGGTCGACCGCCTCGCCCTGCCCGCCCACCGGGTCGAAGGCACGGCGCCGGTGCGGGAACACGAGGCCCCCCGCACCGAGACGGAAAAGACCCTGGCCGGCCTGTGGAGCGAAGTGCTCCAGGTCGAGCCCATCGGCATCCATGACGACTTCTTCGACCTGGGCGGCCAGTCCCTCCTGGCGATCAAGGCCGTGGCCCGCATCCGCGATGTCTTCGAGGTGGACCTACCCCTGCGCAACCTGTTCGAGTACCCCACCGTGGCGGGCCTGGCCGAAGTGATCGACAGCCTGACCTACCTGGCCCACGCCCAGGGGGTTGGCGCGGATGGAGGCCGGGAGGGAATCGAGCTCTAACCAGGCTCCTCCCGGGACGGGCCCGGCAGCCGTGCCGGGCCCTGGCCGTCATCAGCCAACCCCCAAGCCTGCCGTACGTCGGACCCAGGAAGATTTGACGCTCAGCGCGCTGGCACCGATACTTCGGGCTTGGCAATCCTGAAGCGGCCGGTTTATTCCGATGAGTGACCCTGCACCACCGAAACAGAGCGATGCGCCGGACATGACGACCTTTCTCGCGTCATCGGTCCATGACATGAAGAACTCGGTCAGTCTCCTGATCAGCGGACTGGAGAAGACCCTGGCATCGGCCTCGCCGGAAACCCTCTCGACATACGGCGAGCTGTCGCAAATGACCTATGAGGCCAAGCGGATCAACCATAACCTGATCCAATTGCTCACGCTGTACAAGCTGGATCAGCAGCTCTATCCCTTCGACCCCCAATACATCGCCGTGGGCGACTTCCTCCACGGCGTCGCGGACCAGGCCTTTAGCCTTCTCCGGTCGCGGGGCATCGAACTCGAACTGACCGCTCCCGAAGAGCTCTACTGGCCCTTCGACGAGGATCTGGTGGCGGGGGTGATCGGCAACGCCTTCAGTAATGCGATCCGTTACACCAATCGGCGCATTCACCTTGACGCATCCGTCACCGACAACTTTCTCGAAATCCGGATCGAGGACGACGGCCCCGGCTACTCCCCGGAGATGATCGACCAGACCCTGGCTGCGCAGCGCGGCATCAGTTTCCAGACGGGAAGTACCGGACTGGGGCTCTATTTTTCCACCAAGGTCGCCCGTCTCCACCGTAACCGGGGGCGCTGCGGCGAAATCCGGCTGGAAAACGGCGGCACCTATGGCGGCGGCTGTTTCGTCATCCGCCTGCCCTGAGATTTTGAGATCCAAGCATCAGCATTCACCGAGCCATGATTCCCACAGCATTTAATCCGGCGCAAACCTCCGAGATCGATTTCTCCAGCAAGACCTTCCTCATCGTCGATGATTTCCAGGGGATGCGCACGGTGATCCGCGACGTCCTGCGCAATTGCGGCGCCAACAGCAAGCTCATCGAAACCGCCGCCAACGGCAAGGATGCTGTGCGCCTACTGGGGGCCCAGCCCTTCGACGTGGTGCTGTGCGACTTCAACCTCGGACCCGGGCAGAATGGCCAGCAGGTGCTGGAGGAGGCCAAGGTCAAGCAGCTGATCGGTCCGGCCTGCGCCTGGGTGATGATCACCGCCGAGAAGACCACCGAGGCGGTGACCGGCGCCGCCGAGTACCAGCCCGACGCCTATCTCCTGAAGCCCATCACCGAGGCCACCCTGCGCAATCGCCTGGCCAAGATCTGGGCGCGCAAGGCCATGTTCGCCGACATCGACCGGGCCATCCGGAGCGGCGACTACGCCAAGGCCATCCGCCTGTGCGACGAGCGTATCCGCACGGACAAGGCCAATGGGCCGGAACTGGCGCGGACGAAGGCCGACCTGCTGGTCAAATCAGGAAATCTCCAGCAGGCCCGCCAGGTGTTCGAGGCGGTACTGGCCGAGCGCGACTTCCCCTGGGCCAAGGCCGGCCTGGCCAAGGTCCTGGTCCAGAATGGCGAACTGGAGCCGGCCAAATCGCTCCTCCAGGAGACCATTCACGATTCGCCCTACTACCTGGAAGCCCACGATCTCCTCGCCCACACCTTCCAGGCCCTCGGCGAACTGGATGCGGCGGCCCAATCGCTGGAACACGCAACCAAGCTGTCGCCGAACTCGGTGGCGCGTCAGAAGACCCTGGGCGACGTTTCGCTGAAACTGGGCCGTCTCGACCATGCGGAACGCGCCTTCCGCAAAAGCGTGACCCTCGGAGAGCACTCGGTCCTGAAGGCCCCCGACGCCTTCTTCGGGTTGGCGAAGACGTGCAGCGCCAAGGACAACCCGATGGAAGCGCTCAAGGTCCTCGGCGAGCTCAACAAGACCTTTACCGATGACCAGACCCGGCTGAAATCAATGGCGATCGAAGGGATCGTTCATCACAAGACCGGCAATTTCAAGAAGGCGGTCGAGCTCGCCGCGGCCGTCGAGCGGGAAGTGGCCGCCGGCGGCGCCCCCGCCGCCGACCAGAGCTCCCTTGACGTCGCCCGGCTCCTCTTTGCCACCGGCAAGCAGGAACGTGCCGTCGAATTCCTGCAGAACCAGGTGCGCAACAATCCGGACAACGCGGCGCTGCTGGACGAGGTCAAGGAAATCTTCAGCAACGCCGCCATGGCGGAAGAAGGGGCGGCCCTGGTCGAAACCTCCCGCCAGGAAGGCATTGAGTTCATGAACCGGGGCGTGCTGCTGGCCCGGGACGGCAAATATGAGGAGGCGATGGCCTCCCTGCGCGAAGCCCGCCAGGCCATGCCTTCGAATGCCCGGGTGCTGTTCAACCTGGCCTACGTCATCATCACCTGCATGCAGAAAACCGGCCGCGCCCCGGAACTGGTGAGCGAGGCCCGGGATGCCCTGCAAGCAGCCAATGGTCTGCTGCCCGGCCAGGCCCGTTATGGTCAGCTCCATGCCGCGCTGGAGTCCCTGGCCAACGGTGGGAAAATCGAGCCGGCGCCCTGACCGGAAACAGGACAAGCGAATAGTTCGCAGCCAGATCGCGGGAGAAGCCTCCATGTTCTTCGGCGAAGCCCGAAGAAGGCCTTAGTCAGAATTACGCCCTACCTGATACACTCTCGCCCGGCAATCCGGAGACACACGGGTCTGTCCAGTATCAAGAAGGGAGTCATACATGGGTTACGTGAATCACAAAAACAAAAAGGCCAGTCTGTCATGACTGGCCTCAATGTTTGTTTTGGCGGAGAGGAAGGGATTCGAACCCTTGTGCCAGATTTCTCTGACCATCCGATTTCGAGTCGGCGCCGTTATGACCACTTCGGTACCTCTCCGGAAAGGGCAGGATAATAGCACAACTTGATTCCCGAATGCGCTGGCGGGTCGTTCTTCTGACTTCCCTGCTGGTTCTGCTGCTGCCCGCCTGCGAGCAGCAGCCCCTGCCTTTTCCGACGCCGGCCCAGAGCGATCTGGTGGTCCTGGTCCAGGACGGGCCGCTGACCTATACCGCCGACGACACCGACAAGGTGATCGGCCTGGAGCACGACCTCATCGAGGCCTTTGCCCAGGACCTCGGGGTGGAGGTGCGCTATCAGGTCGTCCCGCCGGAACAGACCAAGGCGAAGCTGGCGGCGGGCAAGGCCCATTTCGCCGCCTCCTGGTTCTCCCCCGACCATAACGACGGCCAGCAGACCAGTCCGCCCTTCCTGCACAGCAGCGATGTCCTGGTCCAGAACGAAGCCTCCCTGCCCATCGATGAACTGGCTGAGCTGAAGGGGCGGACCGTCCATGTCATGCCCGGATCGCGGCAGGCCGCCGCCATGGCGGCCATCCAGGCCAGCGTACCGGAGCTGCAGGTGGCCGAGTACCGGGCGGGGACGGTCTTCGACCTGCTGCAGGCTGTGGGTGACCGGGAGGTGGAACTGGCGCTGGTGGACAGCGCCCTCCTGGATATCGCCCAGCAGTTCCTGCCCGCCATCCAGCCGACCCTGATCGTCGGCGACCCCCGGCCCATCGCCTGGCTTTTCGGCGAGAAGCCCAACAGCGAGCTCTTCGCCCGGGCTCAGGCCTTCATCGAACGGGTGCAGAAGGATGGCACCCTGGCCCGCCTGGAAGACCGCTATCTGGGCCACGTCCACCGCCTCAGGCCGGATGATGTGGGTAAATTCATCGAAAGGATCGAAACCGTCCTGCCCAAGCTGCGCCGCCACTTCTATGCCGCCCAGGCCTCCTCGGGCCTGGATTGGCGCCTGCTGGCGGCAGTCGCCTACCACGAGTCCCAGTGGGACCCCAATGCGGTGAGTCCGACGGGCGTGCGGGGGATCATGATGCTGACAGAGGAAACCGCCGACCGCCTGGGGGTTTCCAACCGCCTCGATATCCGGGAGAGCATCCTGGGCGGGGCCCGCTACCTCGACTACCTGAAGAACCAGCTGCCCTCCTCAGCCCAGGAGCCGGACCGGACCTGGCTGGCCTTGGCCGCCTACAACATTGGCCCCGGTCATTTCAATGCCGCCCGCACCCTGGCGAAGCAGCTGAAGGCCGATCCGGATTCGTGGTACGAGATGAAGCGCATCCTGCCCCTCCTCGCCCAGCCCAGGTATTACGAGAAGCTGAAAGCCGGCCGGGCCCGGGGCGGCGAAGCGGTCATCCTGGCCGAGAATATCCGCAGCTACTACGACATCCTCACCCGCCACGAGGAGCCCTACCGGGGAACGCCGTCCCTCTCGCCGCAGATGCTGGAGATGGCGGGACTCGCGGCGGGCCGCGAGCCCGGCCTCAAGCGCTGACCGGCGGCCGGTCAGGCGCCGATCTTCTCCAGTCCGCCCATGTAGGGGCGCAGGGCCGCCGGCACGGTGACGCTGCCGTCGGCGTTCTGGTAATTCTCCAGGATGGCCACCAGGGTGCGCCCCACCGCCAGGCCGGAGCCGTTCAGGGTATGCACCAGTTCCGGCTTGTTCTTCTCGTTGCGGAAGCGGGCCTGCATGCGGCGGGCCTGGAAGGCCTCGAAATTGGAGCAGGAGGAAATCTCCCGGTAGGTATTCTGGGCCGGCAGCCAGACTTCCAGGTCGTAGGTCTTGGCGGCGGAAAAGCCCATGTCGCCGGTACTCAGCACGACCCGGCGGTAGGGCAGCTCCAGCTTCTCCAGGATGGCCTCGGCATGGCCGGTGAGCTGCTCATGGGCTTCCCGGGACTGCTCGGGGAGCACGACCTGCACCAGCTCCACCTTGTCGAACTGGTGCTGGCGGATCATGCCGCGCACGTCGCGGCCGCCGGAACCCGCCTCGGAGCGGAAACAGGGAGTGTGGCAGACGAGCTTCAGCGGCAGGGCCTCGGCGGCCAGGATTTCGTCCCGGACGATGTTGGTCACCGGCACCTCGGCGGTGGGGATGAGGTAGAGGGGATCGGCGTCGCCCCGCAGGACCTTGAACAGGTCCTCCTCGAACTTGGGCAGCTGGCCGGTGCCGTGGAGGCTGGCGCCATTGACCAGGTAAGGGGCGTAGAGCTCGGTATAGCCGTGCTCGCCGGTGTGAACATCCAGCATGAACTGGGCAAGGGCCCGGTGCAGGCGCGCCAGGGAGCCCTTCATGAGGGAGAAGCGGGCGCCGGAAATCTTGGCGGCGACGGTGAAATCCAGCTGCCCCAAGCCCTCACCCACGTCGACGTGGTCCTTCACCGGAAAATCGAAGCTGCGGGGAGTGCCCCAGCGCTTCATTTCCACATTGGCCGTCTCGTCCGCCCCCACCGGCACCGATTCGTCGGGCAGGTTGGGGAGGGTGGCGAGGATGGCGTTGAAGCGTTCCAGCAATTCCCCGAGGCGGGCTTCCGAAGCCTTCAGCTCATCGCCGAGGGCGCCGACTTGCGCCATGACCTCGGAGGCATCCTTGCCCTGCCCCTTCAGCATGCCGATCTGCTTGGACAGGGAATTACGCTGGGCCTGCAACTCCTGGGTGCGGGTCTGCAGGGTCTTGCGCTCGGCTTCCAGGGCCGCGAACTCGGTGAGGTCGATGGGCTTGCCACGGGTCGCCAGGCGTTGGGCGACGGCATCGAGGTTGGAACGAAGCTGTTGGATGTCGAGCATGGGGCACCTACGGTCTTGTTGTGTTGCGTCGGAAACGGGCAATTATACGCGAGCCGCCCCGCTCCCACGGCGGCTCGCCGGGGTCATTTCCGGGCCTTGCGGTCGAGGTGGCGCAGGTGGGCGAGCTTTTCCCCGATCTTGCCCTCCAGGCCGCGCTCGGTCGGCTCGTACCAGGAAACCCCGGGCATGCCCTCGGGAAAATAATCTTCCCCGGCGGCATAGGCTTCCGGCTCGTCGTGGGCATAACGATAAGCCTTGCCGTAGCCCAGTTCCTTCATCAACCGGGTGGGGGCATTGCGCAGATGCACCGGGACCGGCCGCGAGCCGTCCTTGCCGACGAAGGCCCGGGCGGTGTTGTAGGCGTTGTAGCCGGCATTGGACTTGGGGGCCACGGCCAGATAGACCACCGCCTGGGCCAGGGCCAGCTCCCCTTCCGGGGACCCCAGGCGCTCGTAGGTCTCGGCCGCATCGAGGGCGATACGGGCGCCCCGGGGGTCGGCCAGGCCGATGTCCTCCCAGGCCATGCGCAGGATGCGCCGGGCCAGGTAGCGGGGATCGGCGCCGCCGTCCAGCATGCGGGTCAGCCAGTAGAGGGCGGCGTCCGGACAGGAGCCCCGCACCGATTTGTGCAGCGCCGAGATCTGGTCGTAGAAGGCGTCGCCCCCCTTGTCGAAGCGGCGCAGGTTCTGGGCCACGGCGGAGTCGATGAAATCGCCGTCCACCCGCGCCACCTGGGCGGTGCGGGCCGCCGTGCGGACCTGCTCCAGGAGATTGAGGAGGCGCCGGGCGTCGCCGTCGGCCAGCCCCACCAGCCGGTCCCGGGCGGCATCGTCGAAATCCAGGTCGGCCAGGGCCCGCTCCTTGGCGCGCTCGAAGAGTTGCCCCATCTCGGTTTCGTTCAAGGGCTTCAGGACATAGACCGAGGCCCGGGACAGGAGGGCCGAATTCATTTCGAAGGAGGGATTCTCGGTAGTGGCCCCGATGAAGGTCACCAGCCCCGACTCGACGAAGGGCAGGAAGGCGTCCTGCTGGGCCTTGTTGAAGCGATGGACTTCATCCACGAAGAGGATGGTCCGCCGCCCCCGGGCCCGGTTGTCCTCGGCCCGGGCGATGGCCTCGCGGATTTCCTTGACCCCGGAGAGCACCGCCGACAGGGCGATGAAATCGGCCTCGAAGGTCTTGGCCATGAGCCGGGCCAGGGTCGTCTTGCCGACTCCCGGCGGCCCCCAAAGAATGAGGGAATGGGGCTGGCCGGAGGCGAAGGCGAGGCGCAGGGGCTTGCCCGGCCCGAGGAGATGGGATTGGCCGATGACTTCGTCGGGCGCCTGGGGGCGCAGCTGTTCGGCCAGGGGGGCGAACTTGTCGCCGGCCCCGTCCGCGAAAAGATCGCCGTCGGTTGTGGAGAGTGCCATGAGGGGGAATGAGTCGCTGACGTTGCCCCAAAAATACCACATCGCCCCCGGCGGCGGGCCTTGCCGGCCCCTCGACGGGTGCCCGGCCGGGCCGGCCCGGCGGGAATTTTCCGTTTTAGCCATGCAGGCGATGGTATTTTGAGGTAGAATCGCCGGTTCAGTGCGTTAGTCCTTTGCCTCAGTAGCAGCACATTCAATTGGTACGGGACGCCTGCAACCTCCCATCGTTGTTCGCAACTAATACCATTGAGTTTTTACCCTGCTGCCGCACAACGCGGCATGGCCCCCGTCGCGGAGCCATCGTCAGGGTCTACTGCTATTGTGCCGCCCCGTCTTTGACACCGGGAAGCGGCACCGAAAGGATTTACATGACATCGCCCATCGACAGCTTCGATCAGCTGGGCCTCTCCGCTCCCATTCTTGAAGCCCTGGCCGGCATCGGGTACGAAACCCCTTCCCCCATCCAGGCCCATTGCATCCCCATCCTGCTGGAGGGCCACGACCTGCTCGGCCAGGCCCAGACCGGCACCGGCAAGACCGCCGCCTTCGCCCTGCCCCTCCTGAACCGGATCGACATCAAGACGGCCAAGCCCCAGGCCCTGGTCCTGACCCCCACCCGTGAACTGGCCATCCAGGTGGCCGAGGCCTTCCAGAGCTATGCCCATAACATGCCCGGCTTCCATGTCCTGCCCATCTACGGCGGCCAGAGCTACGGCATCCAGCTCAAGCAGCTCGCCCGCGGCGCCCATATCGTGGTCGGCACCCCCGGGCGGATCATGGATCACCTGGAAAGGAAAACCCTGAATCTGGACAGCCTCCAGACCCTGGTCCTGGACGAAGCCGACGAAATGCTGCGCATGGGCTTCATCGACGACGTGGAATGGATTCTGGAACACACCCCGTCCACCCGCCAGACCGCCCTCTTCTCGGCCACCATGCCGGAGCCGATCCGCCGCGTCGCCCAGGCCTATCTGCGGGAACCCAGGGAAGTCAAGATCAAGTCCGCCACCGCCACCGTTGCCGCCATCCGCCAGGCCTACTGGCAGGTCAGCGGGCTGCACAAGCTGGATGCCCTGACCCGCATCCTGGAAGTGGAAGAGGATTTCGACGCCGCCATCATCTTCGTGCGCACCAAGACCGCCACGGTGGAACTGGCCGAAAAGCTGGAGGCCCGCGGCTACTCCGCAGCGGCCCTCAACGGCGACATGAACCAGCAGATGCGTGAACGCACCATCGACCAGCTGAAGAGCGGCGGCCTCGACATCGTCATCGCCACCGACGTGGCGGCCCGGGGCATCGACGTACCCCGCGTCAGCCATGTCATCAATTACGACATCCCCTATGATGCCGAAGCCTACGTGCACCGCATCGGCCGCACCGGCCGCGCCGGCCGCACCGGCAACGCCATCCTGTTCGTGGCGCCGCGGGAAATGCGCATGCTGCGCACCATCGAGCGGGTCACCCGCCAGCCCATCACGCCCCTGACCCTGCCCTCCCGGCAGGACGTGGCCAATCGCCGGGTCGCCCAGTTCAAGCTGCGCGTCATCGAAACCCTGGAAGCCGAGGAACTGGATTTCTTCTCCGACGTGGTCGGCGAGATCGCCGAGGAACAGAACGTCGGCATGCAGGAAGTGGCCGCCGCCCTGCTGCGCATGGCTCAGGAGAACCGCCCCCTGCAGATGGAAGGCAGCGATCCGCTGCCGCGTCCGGCGCCCGCCGAGGACACCCGCCGCCCGTCCCGCTTCGGCGAGCGGGAGGCGCGCCCCCAGCGCGAGGACCGGGAGTTCCGGCCCCAGCGCGAGGATCGCCCCCGGCGTGACGACTCCGAGGCCCGGCCGTCCCGTCCCGCCCCAGCCGGCGACATGATCCGCTACCGGATCGACGTGGGCCGTGACCATGGCGTCCAGGTCAAGGACATCGTCGGCGCCATCGCCAACGAGGCCGGCATCGAGAGCCGCTTCATCGGCCGCATCGCCCTCTACGACGAGTCCAGCACGGTGGAATTGCCGGCCGGCATGCCCAATGAAGTGTCCAACCTCCTGAAGCGCACCCGGGTGCGGGGCGTGCCCATCAACCTGCGGCCCGACAGCGAGCAGCGGGAAGGCGGCTGGAAAAAGCCGGAGGGAGCGGCTCCCCGCAAGTTCGGCGGCGAAGGGAAATTCGGCGACAGCAAGCCGCGGCGCCGCAAGCCGAACGAATAATCAGCAAATCGACGGGCTGCCTCTGCAGCCCGTTTTTTTGCGCGCTGATTTCCGATCAGCGCCGGGCCGACAGGAGCAGGTTGCGGGGCGTCAACTGCCGCGGGCAGAAGGTGCCCAGGCCCACTTCATAGCCGCCGCTTTCGAGATGGGCGGCAAGGTCGAGGGCCAGCCAGACCTCGATGGCCCGGCGAAAGGCGTGGCGGACGACGGAGAGCCCCATGACCTCCCGCTGCCGCTGCCAGCCCCGGCGCTCGAATTCATCGGCATTGAAGGATGGCGGCAGCGCCAGCCCTTCCCGCCGGGCCATGGCACCAATGAATTGTTCGAAGCTGCCGGAGAACCAGGCCGGCGGCACGGGCTTGAAGGGCCGGTAGCCTTCCCCCGTCACGGCCCGGCGCAGGGCGTCGAAACCCAGCTTCCAGGCCATGTCCCGATCCCGGCGCCAGGCCTGGCGCGGCGAAGCGGTGACCGTTTCGGTGACGGCGAGGCGGATGTCGTCCCGGCTCAGCTGCAGGCTGGCACCGGCGGCCAGGGGCCGGTAGGCCTCCTCCACTCCCCGGTGATAGCAACAGGGGGCCACGTCGAGGGCCGCGAGACCCCGTTCGGCCGCCGCCCGGATGGCCGTGCGGTGGAGATTGCCGCAGGCATGGAGCGCCACCACGTGGTGGCGGTCAGATAGCTGTTCCCCCGCCGCCAGGGCGTCCGCCACCAGGAACTCGTGGTCCACCCCGGCCCGCTGGGCCAGTTCCCGGCCTTCAGCGCAGAGAGCCGGGTCGATGTCGAGGCTGGTGGCCCTGGCGCCCCACTGGAGGGCCAGGAGCCGCCCGAGATGGCCCTTGCCGCCGCACCAGTCGAAGACCTCCTTCCCGCTCCGGGCCGCGGCGGCGGCGAAGGCTTCGATCTGGGCGCGCTTGCGGCCCGGGATTTCCCAGGCCCAATGGGGGCCGAGGTCCGGCAGGCGCTGCGCGGCGCAGGCAGGCAATTCGGTCAGGGCGCCAATTTCCCCCGCTTCCGGCAAGTGCCGGGCCAGCCAGGCCAGGGAGGCTCCCCCGTCATCGTTCAGGTGGCGGACGGTCTCGTCCGGCAGGGCCAGCAGCTCGGCGGCCAGGGCCGGCCAGCGCTCGCACCAGGCGGGCCGGATTTCCCGGAAGGGCTGGGGATGCCAGAGGTCCCGGAAGGCTGCAAGGCCGACGTCCAGCCGAAGCCTTCGTTCCGCCAGCCTCATCGGAGGGCGGCGCGGCGCTCCCGCCGCCGGTAACCGACAATCGGCGGCACCACGGCCAGGGCCAGGACGGCAACGCCCGCCACCAGGGGCCAGACCACCGGCTGGTTCCATTCCTGGATCAGGCGGGCCCGCTCGGCAGCATCGATGCGCTGGTACTTGAGGATGTTGTTGCCGATGTCGTTGGGCTTGCGGTTCTTGAGCCAGTCGTGGCCCAGGGTGTAGCTCTTGGGATGGAAGCCGAAGACCCAGGGGGCATCGTGCTGGACGATGCGGTTCATGCGCCGGACGATGTCGAGGCGCTGGGGCGTGTTCTCCATATTCTTCATCTGCAGGAACAGGCGGTCGAACTCCGGGTTGGCGTAGTTGGAGGCATTCTCGCCGCCGTGGGCCACCTTGCTTTCGCGGCCGTCGAGGAGGAAGAAGAAGTTTTCCGGGTCCGGGTAGTCGGCGTTCCAGCCCAGGTAGTAGAGCTGGACCGCCCCCTTCCGGATCTTGTCCTGGAAGCGGTTGAAGTCGGTGGAGCGCACCACCAGCTGGACGTCGATCTTGGCGAACTGGCGGTTGAGCCAGTCGAGGCGGGATTTTTCTCCCATGCCGCCGCCGGTGGTGTCCAGGTTGAGGACCAGGGGCTCGCCGGTCTTGGCGTTCCGCCCGTTGGGGTAGCCGGCCTCCACCATAAGCTTGCGGGCGGCTTCCACCGGCTTGCGCTTCGGCCTGCCGTCCACCCAGTCGTACACCACCGGGTCGATGCCCTTCCCCCCCGGCTCGTAGCCGAAGATGCCCGGCGGGATGGGGCTCTGGGCCGGGACGCCGCGGCCGTTGGCGAAGATGGAGATGAACTCCTCCTCGTCGATGGCGATGGAAATGGCCTGGCGCAGCTTGGTGGCCCGGTCGTTCAGCCCGCCCACCACCGGGTCCAGCATGTTGAAACCCATGTAGAAGGTGGAGGTCTTGACCGAGGTAAGGAGCCGGATGCCCTTCTCCCGCATCTCGTCGGTGAGGGCCACGTCGCCCCCCACATTCACCCGCACCGCCTGGTCGAAGCTGTCGGAGGAAATGCCGGAGGCGTCGTAGTAGCCCTGGAGGAACTTGTTCCAGTAGGGAATGGCTTCCTTTTCCCGGGTGAACACGGCCCTGTCGATGAAGGGCAAGGGCTTGCCGCAGTCGGCCAGGAGCCCCGCCTCCCGGTCGCCGGCCTCGCCCTCGCAGGGATAGGTGGCGCCATGGAAATTGGGATTGCGCTCCAGCACCATGCGCCGGTTGGGATCGTTCTCGGCCAGGGTGTAGGGGCCGGTGCCCACCGGCCACCAGTCCAGGGTCAGGTTCTTCTCCGCCATGCCGGGCTGGGCGAAGAAGCGGTCCGCTTCCCGGGGCACTGGGGCGAAGAAGGGCATGGCCAGCCAGTAGAGGAACTGGGGATACTTGCCCTTGAGGTGGATGCGCCAGGTGAGCTTGTCCACCTTCTCCACCCCCTTCAGGGGATAGGCATCGAGGTCGATCCAGGCGGCCTCCGGGATGTCCTTCGCCGCCTTCTGCAGGGTATCCCCCAGCTCCTTCAGGCCGACGATCTTGTCCGCCATCATGCCGAAGATGGGGGAATGGAGCCGCGGGTGTGCGAGGCGCTTGATCTGGTAGATGTAGTCGTCGGCGGTGAGTTCGCGGCTGCCGGTCTGGGGGAAGTCGGCGATCTTCTGCCGGCCCTCGGCGATGTGCTCCCCGAGGTAGAGGGGCTGCCCCTGGCCATCCACGGCGAAGGCCGGATGGGGCTGGTAGCGGATGCCGGGCTTCAATTTCAGCTCATAGACGCTCTCGGCGATGGCCTCCACCGGCGCATCGGCCGGCAGTTGCCGTCCCTGGGCGTCGTAGAAGCGGGGTTCGGGGACCTTCTCCACGGTGGCCGGGATCAGGGTGTAGGGCCGCTTCAGGTAGTGGTATTGGAGGGGCGGCTCGTAGATCTGGGCGGTGAAGGTGATCTCGTCCTCCGTGTAGGACTGGGCCGGGTCGAGATGCTTGGGCCGGTCGGTGAAGGCCGTGTACAGGATGTTCTTGCCGGCGTCGGCGGCCGGATAGGGGTCGTTCCAGACGCCGCAGCCGGAAAGGACGAGGAGGAGGATGAGGGAAAGGCCGGTCTTCACCATGGGACCAAGTGTAGCAACTTGACCATGCAGTCGGCTATTGCCGACAATGGCCGGACCGAATGACAATAAGGCTCGCATCATGCTCGATCAAAAAGTGCCTGATTTCTCCCTGCCCGCCACCGGCGGCCAGACCTTCAGCCTCGCGGCCCAGGCCGGCAAGGCGGTGGTCGTTTATTTCTACCCCAAGGACAGCACCCCGGGCTGCACCACCGAGGCCCAGCAGTTCCGCGACCTCCACGCCGAGTTCCTGGCGGCGGGTGCGGTGGTGGCCGGCATTTCCCGGGACAGCCTCAAGTCCCATGAGAATTTCAAGGCCAAGCAGGAGCTGCCCTTCCCTCTTCTCTCCGATGCCGACGAGACGGTATGCAACCTGTTTGGCGTCATGAAGATGAAGAACATGTACGGCAAGCAGGTCCGGGGCGTCGAGCGCAGCACCTTCGTCATCGACCGCGACGGCGTCCTGCGCCGCGAGTGGCGCGGCGTGAAGGTGCCGGATCATGCCAGGGAAGTCCTCGATTTCGTCAAAACCCTCTGAAGAGAGACCGATTCAATGCCGCGCAAATCCGCCGCCAAGGCCAAGCAAGCCAGCTCCAAGATCTTCGTCCTCGACACCAATGTGCTGATGCACGACCCCACCAGCCTCTTCCGCTTCGAGGAGCACGACGTCTTCATCCCCATCATGACTCTGGAGGAGCTGGACAACCACAAGAAGGGCATGTCGGAAATTTCCCGCAACGTCCGCCAGGTGTCCCGTACCCTGGACGATCTGCTGGCCCAGGGCGAGGAGGACATGGAGGAAGGCATTTCCCTTCTCGAGCCATCCAACAAGCTGGCCAGCGGACGCCTCTTCCTGCAGACCGAGGCCATCAGCTCCGAGCTGCCCCCCGCCCTGCCGACCTCCAAGTATGACAACCAGATCCTGGCGGTGGTCATCCACCTCCAGCGCAAGCATCCGAAGCGCTCCGTCATCCTGGTGTCCAAGGACATCAACATGCGCATCAAGGCCCACGCCCTGGGCCTGCCGGCGGAGGACTACTTCAACGACAAGGTGCTGGAGGATACGGATCTCCTCTACACCGGCACCAAGCCCCTGCCCGACGATTTCTGGGAAAAGCACGGCCAGGGCATGCAGTCGGGCAAGAAGGAGAGCAAGACCTTCTACCGCGTCACCGGCCCCCTCTGCCCCGACTTCCTGATCAATGAATTCGTCTGGCTGGAGAGCGAGAATTTCTCCGCCATCGTCAGGGAAACCACCGGCAAGACCGCGGTGCTCGAAACCCTGGTGGATTACACCCACCCGAAGAACGCCGTCTGGGGCATCACCGCCCGTAACCGGGAGCAGAATTTCGCCCTCAACCTGCTCATGAATCCGGAAGTGGACTTCGTCACCCTCCTGGGCCAGGCCGGCACCGGCAAAACCCTGCTGACCCTGGCCTCCGGCCTCACCCAGGTGCTGGAGAACAAGCTCTACACCGAGATCATCATGACCCGGGTTACCGTCCCGGTGGGCGAGGACATTGGCTTCCTGCCGGGCACCGAGGAGGAGAAGATGGCCCCCTGGATGGGCGCCCTGGAAGACAACCTGGACGTCCTCAACCACAGCGAGGAGGAAGGCGGCCCCTACGGCGGCGAATGGGGCCGGGCGGCAACCCGTGACCTGATCCGTTCCCGCATCAAGGTGAAGTCCCTCAACTTCATGCGCGGCCGGACCTTCATCAAGAAATTCCTGATCATCGACGAGGCCCAGAACCTGACGCCCAAGCAGATGAAGACCCTCATCACCCGGGCGGGCCCCGGCACCAAGGTGGTCTGCCTGGGCAACATCGCCCAGATCGACACCCCCTACCTCACCGAGGGCAGTTCCGGCCTGACCTACGTCGTGGACCGCTTCAAGGGCTGGCCCCACTCCGGCCACATCACCCTGCAGCGGGGCGAGCGCTCGCGCCTGGCTGACCACGCTGCCGAAGTGCTATAATTTTCGCCGTCCCCAAGGCCGTGTCTCGAACACGGCCTTTTCGTTTCGGCCACGGGCCATTTGCCGGAGAAAGCCTTTGAGACGCCGCAAATTCCTGGCCGCAGCCGCTGGCCTCCTTTCCCTTTTCGGCTCGGATGCCTGGGCTGCGAGAAAGAAGCCGGCCGCCAATGCCGCCGCCAGAAGAGGCGCCAACAAAGCCACCAGGAAGGGAAGCCGGTTCCATAAGCCCACCGGCCCGGTAGCCCATACGGCCGAAGACCCGGTAATCGAAAGCCCGCCCCTCGGTTCGTCCGCCAGCCGCCTGCCGCCGGTCAAGGCACCCGAGCCCCCCAGCGAGTGGCGGACCTACGAAATCACCACCACCGTCACCGTGAACCCGGGAAGCGGCCGGACCCGCCTGTGGCTGCCGCTGCCCTTGAACCAGGACACCCTCTTCCAGCGCACCCTGGGCCACACCTGGAACGACAACGCCGATACCGCCTCCATGCGCCGCCTGCCTGACGGCAATCTCGAGGTCTATCAGTGCGAATGGACGGACAACGCCGCCCCCAAGCTGGTATTGACCACCGTGGTCACCACGGCCGATCGGCACTTCGACGTCGCCCGGCGCACCGTGGCGCCGGAACGGGAGGATATCCTGCGGCGCAATCTCCAAGCTTCCCGGCTCATTCCCAACGATGGCCTGGCGCACCAGCTCGGCGAACGCATCGTCGGCCGCATCAAGGATCCGGTGGCGCAGGCGAAAGCCATCTACGACTGGGTGGTGGACAATGCCATCTACGATCCCAGCCTGCCCGCCGGCGGCAGCGGCAATGTCCGAAAGCAACTCGACCAGGGACTGTACGGCGGCCGCTCCGCCGACATCAACGGCCTCTTCGTCAGCCTCTGCCGGGCCATTGGCATCCCGGCCCGCTGCGTCTACGGCCTGCGGGTTGGCCCGTCCCGCCTGTTCAGGAACCTGGGGCTGACCTCGGACGATGCGACCCGGAGCCAGCATGTCCGCGCCGAGTTCTACGTGCCGGGCTACGGCTGGATTCCCGTGGATCCCAGCGACGTGCGCCGGGCGATCGCCCTGGAAGGACTTTCGGAGCGGGACAGCAAGCTCGCTGCCCTCAGGAAGATTCTTTTCGGCGTCTGGGAAATGAACTGGATCGCCTACAACGTCGGCAACGACGTCCCTTTGCCGGGCAGCGACACCGCCATTCCCTTCCTGCTCCGGCCCCAGGTCGACACCTCCGCCGGCCGCCAGGACGGCACCGATACCGCCGCCTTCCAGTATTCCATCAGTGTCCGGCAGCTCGGTGCCTGAAACGGATTCGGAACCTGACTGCGCTCCGAATCCGCTCCAGCCTTACTCCATGGCATCCCGGAAGCCGCCGCTGGCCAGGTTCTCGAAGCGGGTGTATTCGCCGATAAAGGCCAGCCGCACCGTCCCGGTGGGGCCGTTACGCTGCTTGCCGATGATGACTTCGGCGATGCCCTTGTCCGGGGTGTCGGACTTGTAGTATTCCTCCCGGTACATCATCAGGATCACGTCCGCGTCCTGCTCGATGGCGCCGGATTCCCGCAAGTCGGACATCATGGGGCGCTTGTCGGTGCGCTCTTCCACCTTCCGGGAGAGCTGGGACAGGGCGATGATCGGCACGTGCAGTTCCTTGGCCAGCGCCTTGATGGAACGGGAGATTTCCGACACTTCGGTGGCCCGGTTTTCCCCCGGGCGGTTGGAGGTCATGAGCTGGATGTAGTCGATGACCAGGAGGCCGAGCTTGCCGCCGTACTGGCGCGCCAGGCGCCGGGCCCGAGCCCGCAGGTTGCCGGGAGACAGACCGCCGGTCTCGTCGATGTAGATGGGGGCCTCGTGAAGCTTGCCGAGGGCGAAGGACAGCTTCGACCACTCGTCGTCGGTGAGGCGCCCGGAGCGCAGCCCCTGGGAGTTCAATCGGCCGATGGAGGCCAGCATCCGCTGGGCAAGCTGGGCGCCGCCCATTTCCATGGAGAACACCCCCACCGGCAGGCCGGTCTCGACCCCGACGTTCTCGGCGATGTTGAGGGCGAAGGCGGTCTTGCCCATGGAGGGCCGGCCGGCGACGATGATCAGGTCCCCCGGCTGGAGGCCCGAGGTCCTCGCGTCCAGGTCGGCAAAGCCGCTGGGCACCCCGGTGATCTCGGAGGGATTGTCCCGGTCGTGCAACTCCTGGATGCGCTCCACCACCTGGGTCAGCAGCGGGTTGATGTGCACGAAGCCGTCGGTATTGCCGGCGCCGGATTCGGCAATCTTGAAGATCTTGGTCTCGGCCTCGTCCAGGATGTCCTGGGCCTGGCGTCCGAGGGGATTCAGGGCGTCGCCGGCGATCTCGTCAGTGACCGCCACCAACTGGCGCAGCACCGAGCGCTCCCGGACGATTTCGGCGTAGCGCCGGATATTGGCGGCGGATGGCGTGTTGGCCGCCAGCTCGCCCAGGTAGGCGAGGCCGCCGGTGCGATCCCCCTCCCCGGCCGAATCCAGGGCTTCGGCCACGGTCACCACGTCCGCCGGCTTGGCCTGCTCCAGCAGGTTCTTGATGGCCCGGAAGATGCGCCGGTGCTCGTCCCGGTAGAAATCCGTGTCGTTGAGCAGGTCGCCCATGCGGTCCCAGGCCTGGTTGTCCAGCAGGAGACCGCCGAGGACCGACTGCTCGGCTTCGATGGAATTGGGCGGGACCCGCAGCTGGGCGACGGCGGCGTCGGGTATCCGGGGTTTTTGCGAGGAGCGTTGGTTCATGGCCTGAGTTTAAAACAAAAAGGCCCCGCGGATTCCGCGAGGCCCTTTCAGTGGAGGAGAGCCGGAATTACTCGGCCGCGACCGCCACGGTGATGTTGGCGATCACGTCGGTGTGGAGAGCCACATCCAGCGGGAACTCGCCGATCGCCTTCAGGGGGCCTTCCGGCATGCGGATGGCAGCCTTGTCGACGGTGAAGCCGGCAGCCAGGAGGGCTTCGGCGATGTCGAAGTTGCTGACGGAGCCGAACAGGCGGCCGTCCATGCCGGCCTTGCGGGCGACGGTGACGGTCTGGCCGTTGAGCTTCTGGGCTTCGGCCTGGGCGGCGGCCAGCTTCTCGGCCTGGGCCTTTTCCAGATCGGCGCGGCGGGCTTCGAACTCGGCCATGGCGGCCGGCGTGGCGCGCTTGGCCATGCGCTTGGGAATCAGGAAGTTGCGGGCGTAGCCATCTTTGACCTTGACCACATCACCCAGGTTGCCGAGGTTGACGACTTTTTCGAGCAGAATGATTTGCATGGTTATCTTCCCCGATTACTGGTGGTTATCGGTGTACGGCAGCAGAGCCAGGAAGCGGGCGCGCTTGATGGCGGTGGACAGCTGACGCTGATAACCGGCCTTGGTGCCGGTCAGACGAGCCGGCATGATCTTGGCGTTTTCCTGGATGAAGTCCTTCAGCACATCGACGTCCTTGTAGTCGATCTGCTCAACCTTTTCCGCGGTGAAGCGGCAGAACTTGCGACGCTTGAACAGACCACCGCCGCGACGCTTTTTCTTGTCGTCATCCTTCTTCTTGAAGAATCGAGCCATTTTCGTTTCCTTCCAAAAATTCGATTGAATTCACATGTAGCACGGGCGTCTTGCTGTGCCGGCTTTTAGCGGCGAGAAATCCGGTCACTTTGACCGCCCCTCCCAGGGGCACTGCCTGCAACCACCGGGCGGCTTCGCCCAGGGCCACGACCAGGATTTCGCATTCCACCAACCGGGGCGCATCGGCTTCGATCTGCTGGGAGGAGTGTTCCAACACCCCTTCGCTGACAGGTACTCCGGCGGGCGTGTAGCGCAAGGCTTTGCGCTGGTTCAGCCGGCCGGCAAGCTCGATGCGATTCAGCTCCGTTTCCCGTGCAATAACCCGTTAGGCCGCAGCAGCCGGTTCGGCAGCGGGAGCGGCTTCACCACCAGCCAGCAGGGACTTGGACTTCTCTTCCTTCATCATCGGGGAAGGAGTCGTCACAGCGGCCTTCATCTTGACGGTGAGGTGGCGGAGAACGGCGTCGTTGAACTTGAAGGAATGCTCGAGCTCGTTGAGGGTCTCGCCGTCGCACTCGATGTTCATGAGCACGTAGTGGGCCTTGTGGATCTTCTGGATCGGGTAGGCCAGCTGACGGCGGCCCCAGTCTTCCAGGCGATGGATCTTGCCGCCCTTGGCGGTCACGATGGCGCTGTAGCGCTCCACCATGCCCGGGACCTGTTCGCTCTGGTCCGGATGGACGATAAATACGATTTCGTAATGGCGCATGAACACTCCTTTTGGCTGATACCCCCCGCCATGCGGTTACGGTAGGGCAAGGTTGGAAAGCCGGCCATTCTAACACAGAAATCGCGGGGCCGGCGTGTTGTAATCGTGGCTGCGCGTCGGGCGGGGCGCTTGCTCCGCTGGGCTGCGGAACTCGGCCGCGAAGCGGCCTCAAACAGTCCTCGCCCTGCTCCACAAGCGCCCCACCCTCCGGTGGGACGCCTGTAGTTGCTCCCTTAGAAGCTGTCGTCTTCCATTTCCAGGGCGCCCACAGCGCCGTGGATCACCGTCTCAGCCAGACCCGGGACCTGGGTCAGCAGGTGGTCGGCGTAGAAGCGGGCCGTGTTGAGCTTGGCCGGCCAGAAGGGATCGCTGTCGCCGCCCGCCACCCGCTGCCGGGCAATGACCGCGGCCCGGCCCATCTGCCAGCCGCCGGCGACGATGCCGAAGAGGTGCAGGAAAGGGACTGCGGCGGCCGAGGCGGCCTTGATGTCCTTGCCGTAGGTGGCGACGATCCAGTCCGCCGCCTGCTCCAGCGCATCCACCGCAGCCCGCTGGCGGCGGCCGATGGCTGCAAGATCACCGTCCAGCTTGGCGAGGGCCGCCCGCATGTCGGCAATGACCGCCTTGATGGTGGCGCCCTGCTCCCGGGCAATCTTGCGGCCGATCAGGTCATTGGCCTGGATGGCGGTGGTGCCTTCGTAGATGGCGGTGATGCGGGCATCCCGCAGGTGCTGGGCGGCGCCGGTTTCCTCGATGTAGCCCATGCCGCCATGGACCTGGACGCCAGTGGAGGCTATCTGGATGGCGTTCTCCGTGGACCAGCCCTTGACCACCGGAATCATCAGGTCGGCGAAGGCCTGGGACTTCCGGCGCTCGCCCTCGTCCGGGTTGGCGTGGGCATTGTCCAGGGCCGCGGCGGTGACATAGGCCAGGGCCCGCATGGCTTCCACCTGGGCGCGCATAGACATGAGCATGCGGCGCACGTCCGGGTGGCGCAGGATGGGCACCTTGGGGCCGCCCCTGACGCCGGCCTCGGTGCCCTGGATGCGCTCCCGGGCATAGGCGACGGCCCGCTGGTAGGCGCGCTCGGCGTCCCCGAGGCCCTCCAGGCCGACATTGAAGCGGGCGGCGTTCATCATGATGAACATGTATTCGAGGCCGCGGTTCTCCTCACCCACCAGGGTACCGATGGCGCCACCGTTGTCGCCGAAGGCCAGCACGGCGGTCGGGCTGCCGTGGATGCCCAGCTTGTGCTCGATGGAGACGCAGTAGGCATCGTTGCGTTCCCCCAGCGCGCCGTCCGCCTGCAGGAGGAACTTGGGCACCACAAAGAGGGAAATGCCCTTCACTCCCTCTGGCGCATTGGGCGTGCGGGCCAGCACCAGGTGAACGATGTTGTCCGCCATGTCGTGCTCGCCGTAGGTAATGAAGATTTTCTGACCGAAAATCCGGTAGGTGCCATCGCCCACCGGTTCGGCCCGGGTGCGCACCGCCGCCAGGTCGGAGCCAGCCGAAGGCTCGGTGAGGTTCATGGTGCCGGTCCACTCGCCGGACACCAGCTTCGGCAGGTAGGCCGCCTTCTGCTCGTCGGAACCGGCCAGGGTCAGGGCCTCGATGGCCCCCTGGGTGAGCATCGGGCAGAGGGAGAAGGCGTGGTTGGCCCCCTTCCACATTTCGCTGACGGCGGCAGAAAGCAGCTTGGGCAAGCCCTGGCCGCCGAATTCCGGGTCACAGGAAAGGCCGTTCCAGCCGTTTTCCACGAACTGGCCATAGGCTTCCTTGAAGCCGGGGGCCGTGGTTACTTCCTTATCCCTCCACTTGGCCCCGACCGTGTCGCCGACGCGGTTCAGGGGGGACAGGACTTCACCGGCAAAACGGCCGGCTTCCTCCAGGATGGCATCGACGAGATCCGGGGTGGCTTCCTCGCAACCGGGCAAGGTTGCCACCTGCTCCAGCCCGGCTAGTTCCTGCAGGGCGAAGCGGACATCCTTGAGGGGGGCGACGTATTCACTCATGTTTTTCTCCATCCATGGTTCGCTTGTTCAGCGTCAATTTCGAAATCGAAACAGTCATTTGTTGGCCAGATAGCGGGAATCGTCGAAGGTGGCCACCCATTCCGGCCGGTAAATAACGAACAAGGTCATCACCATGCCGGAGAGCCAGGCTTCCGAAAATCCCAGCAGGAGGAAGTACGGCAGGTATTCCTCCAGAAGGTACTCAAAGCTGTAGGCGCCTGCCAGGGCCAGCACCGGAATGGCCACTACCCCCACCGCCAGCACCGCCAAGGCTGCTCCGAAAAAGCCGTTGACGAATACATAGACGAAGAAGTGCCTGGGCAGCCAGCGATCCACCAGCCGGAAGATGCCGTAGCTGGAGGCGACCCCCACCCCGCCCATGAGGAGGGCATTGAGGGCGAAGCTCATCCAGCCGCCGGCGCCATTGAAGGCCACCCCCGCCACCACCAGGGACAAACCGATGAAGGCGAAGTGGGGCCCGAAGCAAAGGGTGAAGACGGTGGCCCCCAGCAAATGCAGGGACAGGCCCGGCTTCACTCCCGCCACCAGACTCCAGAGCAGGACGAGGACGACGATCATGCCCCACCAGAGATGGGACTGCCCGGAATCCTTCAGCCGCTCCCAGGGCGCCCGCCGGACGCTGAGAACGAAAAGCGGCAGCCAGACGGCCCAAGCCGTCCAGTACCAGGCTTCGTCCAACAGGGCGTCCGGAAGATTCACCCGGCAATCTTGCTAAACCGCCGCAACCAGTGCCGGCACCGCCTCGAAGAGGTCCGCCACCAGGCCGTAATCGGCCACCTGGAAGATGGGCGCGTCCGGGTCCTTGTTGATGGCGACGATCACCTTGGAATCCTTCATGCCGGCCAGGTGCTGGATGGCGCCGGAGATGCCGACGGCGATGTAGAGCTGGGGCGCGACGATCTTGCCGGTCTGGCCCACCTGGTAGTCATTGGGCACGAAGCCCGCGTCCACCGCCGCCCGGGAGGCGCCCAGGGCGGCGTTGAGCTTGTCGGCCAGGGGTTCCAGGACCCGGTGGTAGTTCTCGCCGCTGCCCAGGCCGCGGCCGCCGGAGACGATGATCTTGGCGGCGCCCAGTTCCGGCCGGGCGGATTTGGTGAGTTCCCGGCTGACCAGCTTGGTCTTGGCCAGGTCGGCGGCCGGAGCGAGGGCCTCCACCGGGGCGCCGTTGCCGCCGGCGGCGGCATCGAAGGCGGTGGTGCGGACGGTGATGACCTTGACCGCATCGGCGCTCTTCACCGTCGCCAGGGCATTGCCGGCATAGATGGGACGCACGAAGGTGTCGGGGCCTTCGACGGCGACGATGTCGGAAATCTGGGCCACGTCGAGGAGTGCGGCCACCCGGGGCATGAAGTTCTTGCCGAAGGTGGTGGCGGGGGCGAGGATATGGCTGTAGCCGGCGGCATTGGCCACCACCAGGGCGGCGACGTTTTCGGCGGTCTGGTCGCCGTAGTGGGGAGCGTCGACCACCCGGACCTTGGCCACGCCCTGGATCTGGGCGGCCTGCTGGGCGGCGCCGGCGCAGTTGCTGCCGGCAACCAGGACATGAATCTCAGTCCCCAGCCGGGCGGCGGCGGTGACGGTGTTGAGGGTGGCGGCCTTCAGGCCCTGGTTGTCGTGTTCGGCAATGACAAGAATGGACATGGCTCTCTCCTCACAGCACCTTGGCTTCGTTCTTCAGTTTGGCCACCAGCTCGGCGACGTCGGCGACCCGGACGCCGGCACTGCGCTTGGGCGGCTCGGCGACCTTGAGGGTGGACAGGCGCGGCGCCGCATCGACTCCGAGATCAGCGGGCTTGAAGGTATCCAGGGGCTTCTTCTTGGCCTTCATGATATTGGGAAGGGTCGCGTAGCGCGGCTCATTCAGGCGCAGATCGGTGCTCACCACGGCCGGCAGGGCGATTTCCAGAGTCTCCAGGCCGCCATCGATTTCCCGGGTGACCGTGGCCTTGCCGTCGGCCACGACAACCTTGGAGGCGAAGGTGGCCTGGGACCAGCCCTGGAGGGCAGCGAGCATCTGGCCCACCTGATTGGAATCGTCGTCGATGGCCTGCTTGCCGCAGATGACGAGCTGGGGCTGTTCCTTGTCGCACAGGGCCTTCAGGAGCTTGGCGACGGCCAGGGGCTGCAGGTCCGCATCGGTCTCGACCAGGATGCCCCGGTCGGCGCCGATGGCCAGGGCGGTGCGCAGGGTTTCCTGGCAGGCGGCGACGCCGCAGGAGACAGCTACCACTTCCGTGGCGATGCCGGCTTCCTTGAGGCGTACGGCCTCTTCCACGGCAATCTCGTCGAAGGGGTTCATGGACATCTTGACGTTGGCGAGATCAACCCCCGATCCGTCACCCTTCACCCGGATCTTGACGTTGTAATCCACCACCCGTTTCACGGGAACCAGAATCTTCAAATTGTTCTCCTTTCAGGCCGGCTCGTTTGACAGATGCCGCAGCAGTCAGCACAATCGCCATACTGTGTCGTATGGAGTGCATACGGTAGCGTATGGAAACCACCGCTGTCAAGACCTCGCGCGCGCCCCGCAGCGCCCCCAAAACCCAACTCGATCGCAACGACTGGATTGAGGCAGCCATCGACGTATTGGCCAAGGAAGGCATCAGCGGCCTGCGGGTCGAAGTCCTGGCCAAGACCTGCGGCGTGACCAAGGGCAGTTTCTACTGGCATTTCAAGGATAGACAGGATCTCCTTGCCGCCGTTCTGGAACGCTGGCGGGAAGGCCGTATCCGGGACATCGAGAAGACCACCGCCGCCCTCCCCGGCAAGGAACCGGACCAGCTCCATCACGTCATCGAGGTCTACGGCGCCAGCCGCAACCGCAAGGGCATGTCCATCGAACTGGCGGTGCGGGACTGGGCGCGCCACGACTCCATGGCGGCCGAAGTGGTGGAGGCCGTGGATCTCTACCGGCTGGGATGTACGCGCAAGCTCTTCGTTTCCGCCGGCATGTCCGACGCCGAGGCCAAGAGCCGCAGCCTCCTCCTCTATGCCTGCGTCTTCGGCCTTTCCCTGATGCGCTACGACAGCTTCGACGACAACTTGGCGGACCTGAAGGAGCGCATCGCCGAGCGCATCGTCTCGGCCTAGCCGGACAGCGCTATCGCTCGCAGGCCTTGAGCCGGCCGCTGGCGGCCAGCTGTTCCCGCCAGCGCCCGAGGTCCGTCCCCAGCTGGGCCACTGCCGCTTCCAGGGCCGCTACCCCGCCCCTGGAATCCTGGCTGGGAGCGGCCTTTTCGATCTTCAGCGCGGTCTCGGCCAGCTGTTTCCGGGTGCCGTCAAGGAGCACCACCCGGGCCTGCAGGACGCCGCGGCTCTCCTGGGGCATCGTGAAAACCTGGCTGAATTCGTCCAGATCGATGCGCACCAGGCAGCGGGCGCCCCCCTGCCCCACCGGAATCAGGCCCAGTTGCTGGGCCAGGCGCTGCTGCATCAGGGTAGCCGGCGGCGCCGCCCAGCGGGCCCGGGCGTAATCCCGCAGCCGTCCGGGCTCGGCGTAGGCCAGACGGTACCCGATGCCCAGGGAGTCGAGCCAGTAGGGCGCCCGGATGTCGACCGCCAGGGGCGGCAGGCCCGCTGCCGCCGGCTGGCGCTCCGCCGGCGGCCCCAAGTCGTAGACCGCCGGGCCGGCATCGCTCCCCCGCTTGCCGGCGGTGACGCACCCGGTCAGAACCAGGCAGAGGACGAGGAGCAGCTTCTTCATGGCTTGCCCCCCTGCCGGGGTACCGGCGGGACAAATCCCGGCTCCCCGGGCCCCGGCGGTATGGCGGGGGCGCCGAACACCAGGCTCTGGGGCGAATCCTCAATGAGCTTGAGGACCCGGTTGAGCTGGCGGGAGGTGGCGGAAATATCGCTGGCCAGCTCGTTCAGCCGGGGCATCAGGGTGGCCGCGCCCCCCGCCGCCGGCTCGCCGATGGCGACGTCGAGCTTGTCGGCAGTGGTCTGGAGCTTGGCCACCAGCGCCCGGCTCTCGACCAGCAGGGGCCCGGCTTCCCCCGCCGCCCGGGAAATCTTGCGGATGGTGTCGTCGTTGAGGAGCTGCCGCACCTGGACCAGGGTGGCGTTGAGATTTTCCATGGTGGGCTTCATCTGCCCGGAGCTGGCTTCCAGGTTGGAAAGGATGGCGGCGAACTTCTGCCGGTTGCGTTCGTTCAGCAGATCCTGGGCGCTATTGAGAACCTCCCGGGCGTCCTCCACCAGATCCTTGCCGGAGGCGCTGAGCTCGTCCAGAAGCGAGGGAGCCATGGCGATGCGGGGCGGTTCGCCGTCCCTTTCCGGGACCGGGGGCGTGGGATCCTTGCCGGTTTCCTCCAGGAGAATGTGGCCGAGGCCGGTGACCCCCTGATAGGAGAGCTTGGCCACCGTACCCCGCGTCACCGGCACGTCACTGTCCACCTCGATGGTGATCAGAATGTTGCGCACATCCTGGGGATCGAGGCGGATGTCGCTCACCTTGCCGACCCGGATGCCGCGGTAGCGCACCTGGGCCTGGGGATTGAGGCCGGTGACGTTCTGCCGGGTCACCACCACGTACTCCCGGGTCGCCTCCCGCTTGCCGCCGAACCAGTAGATGGTCGCCACCGTCGCCAGACCGAGGAGAATGGCGAAGAGACCCGCCAGGAAGGCGTGGGATTTGTTTTCCATCAGTCGACGGCCTTGGAGAGAATGGCGAGCCCGCGCTCGCTGCAGAAGAAATTGCGGATGAAGGGGTGGTCCACGGCCATCGCCTCCGCCGGCGTCCCGAAGGCGACGATGCGCTGGTCGGCCAGCACGGCGATCTTGCTGGACAGGCCGGCGAGGGTCTCGAGATCGTGGGTCACCATGACGACGGAAAAGCCGAGCTCCCGCTGCAGCTGCCGGATGAGATGCACGAAGCCTTCGCTGCGGTCGGGGTCGAGGCCGGCGGTGGGCTCATCGAGCAGCAGCAGCTCCGGTTCCAGGGCCAGGGCCCGGGCCAGGGCCACCCGCTTGACCATGCCCCCGGACAATTCGGCCGGCATCAGGCGGCCGTGCAGGGGCTCCAGTTCCACCATGGCAAGCTTCAGGTGTACCAGGTGGCGGATCCAGTCTTCGTCCAGGCATTTCAATTCCCGCAGGGGAAAAGCGATATTGTCGTACACGGGCAAGGCCGAGAACAACGCCCCTTGCTGGAAAAGCATGCCGAGGCGCCGGCGCAGGGCACGCCTGTCCAGGGCATCCAGCTGGTTCAGCTCGTAGCCGAACAGCTTGATCCGCCCTGCCGCCGGCTGCAGGAGCCCGAGCATTTCCCGCAGCAGGGTGGTCTTGCCGCTGCCCGACCCCCCCACCAGCCCCACCACATCCCCTGCTTCCACCCGCAGGTCCAGATCCTTGTGGACCACCACATCGCCATAGCGGGTAGCAATCCCAAGCATTTCCACGACCGGCTCGCGGGCATCCGGGGTCATAGCTGGGGCAGCCCTACCCGGCGGGTGAGGATGGCGAAAATGGCGTCGATGACGATGACGACGGTAATGGCCGACACCACCGACGAGGTGGTGCGGGCCGAGAGGCTTTCCGTATTGGGGCGCACCCGCAGCCCGAAATGGCAGGCCACGAGGGCGATCATGAAGCCGAAGCAGAGGCCTTTGGCGAGGCCGATCCAGAGGTTGGCCAGGGGCACCACCCGCGGCAGGTTATCCAGGAAATAGGCGGGCGACAGGTCCAGCTGCAGATAGGCGGCCAGCATGCCCCCCAGGAGGGCCGCCGCCGCCGTCCACACCACCAGGAGGGGCATGGCCAGCGACAGGGCGGCCACCTTGGGCAGGATGATGCGCAGGGTCTGGGAAATACCCATGGTGGCCAGGGCATCGATTTCCTCGGTGACCCGCATGACGCCGATCTGGGCCGTCATGGCCGAACCGGAACGCCCGGCGACCAGCACCGCCACCAGCACCGGCCCCAGTTCCCGGATGATGGCAATGCCGAGGATATTGACGATGAAGATATCCGCCCCGAAGATCCGCAGCTGCAGGGCCGACAGGTAGCTAATGGTGATGCCGATGAGGAAACCCACCAGGGCTGATACTGGCAGGGCCGTGGCCCCGGCCTTGAAAAGCGTGGCCGAAAATTCCTTGACCGGCAGGTCGCTGGGATGGCGAAAGAGATGGAGGACGTCGAGGAGCAATTGCCCGAACAGGGTCACGAGCCCGCGCAGGTTGCGCAGCCCCCGCAGCACGAAATAGCCGAGCACTTCCAGGGGGGACACCAGCGGCGCGGCCGGCGGCAGCGGCACATCCGGGACGGCTGCCGCCCGCTCCAGGATATGCCGCAGTTCCTGGGAAATTTCGATCTCCTCCGGCCATGCCCGCCCCCAGGTTCGCCACAGGAGAGCGGCGGCGGCGCTGTCCATCCGGACGACCGCCGCAAAATCCCAAGCCCGCGCCGAAGCCATCGCCGCCGCCAGCGCCCGCCTGATTTCGGCCAGGTGCGGCACCAGGGCAGCCAGGGTCCATTCGCCGGCCAGGAGCGCGGTGTTGCCTTCCAGCCGCAAGGTCGGCGAAAGGTATCTGCCGGCCGGACTCACGCCGCTTTCCTGGAGGCCCTCGACTTCACCACGTATTCCCGCCCGACCTGGCGCCAGACCTGGGTTTCCTCGCCGAGGGCTGCCGCCGTCCAGGGATTGGCGTCCAGCCAGTCGGGGGGCAGGTCGATCTGGTAGCCGGTCGCCGTCGCCTTCACCCGCCAGGCCGGTAGGTTGCGGTCATCCCGGGTGCGATGGAGGAGGACCGCCAGGCGCAGGCAGAAGATCAGGTGCCAATTGCCGTCGTCCATGGGCACCCGCGCCAGCTTTTCCAGCTTGCCCCGGTGCCCCAGGACCAGCATGGCGAGCCGGGCCTGGTCCTTCTTGGAGAAGCCCGGCATATCGGCATAGGTGAGGACGTAGGCGCCGTGCTTGTGGTAGGCGTTATGGGCGACCGAGATGCCGATCTCGTGGAGCCGGGAGGCCCAGTTCAGGAACTGGGCCTCCGGGTCGTCTGGGGCCACTTCCCGGAGCTGGGCCAGGGCCGCGAGGGCGGTGGCCTGGACCCGCTCCGCCTGGTCCGCCTCCACCTGGTAGCGGCGCATGAATTGGGACACCGTGGAGTCCCGCATGTCATGGTGATGGAAGCGGCCCAGAAGGTCGTAGAGGACTCCCAGGCGCAGGGCGCCGTCGGCGTAGGTCATGCGCTCGAGGTCCAGTTCCTCGAAAATCGCCGACATGATGGCGACTCCCCCCGGCAGGACCGGCAGGCGGTCGGAGCGCACGCCGGGGAGGTCGAGGGCTTCCGCCGAGCCGGCCTTGACGAGCATGGAGCAGAGCCGCTCCAGGCCCTCCCGGGTAATGCCGGGCTCGCCGCCGGGATTGAAGCCGTTCAATTCCAGCACGTCGGCGATGGCCCGGGCGCTGCCGGAGGATCCCACCGCCTCCTTCCAGCCCAGGCTCTGGTACTCGTGGGCGATGAGCTCGATTTCCTTGGCCGCCGCCACCTGGGCTTCCCGCAGGCGGCGCTTGTCGATCCTGCGGTCCGGGAAAAAGCGCAGGGTGTAGCTGACGCAGCCCATGTAGAGGGATTCCATGAGCTGGGGCTGGTGGCGCTTGCCGATGATGAATTCGGTGGAGCCGCCGCCGATATCCACCACCAGGCGCTTGTGGCTGGCGGTGGGCAGGGAATGGGAGGCGCCGATATAGATGAGGCGTGCTTCCTCGCGGCCGGCGATGATTTCGATGGGAAAGCCCAGGGCGGCCTCGGCCCGGGGCAGGAATTCGACGGCATTCTTCGCCACCCGCAGGGCATTGGTGGCGACCGCCCGCACCGCTCCGGCATCGAGCCCGCCGAGGCGCTCGCCGAAGCGGCGCAGGGCCTCCAGGGCCCGGTCCTGGGCCGCTGTATCCAGCAGCTTGTCCGGGGTCAGGCCGGAAGCCAGGCGCACCGGCTCCTTGAGGGAATCCAGGGGATAGATCTGATCATCGACCACCCGCCCCACCTGCAGGCGAAAGCTGTTGGAACCGAGGTCGACGGCGGCGACTGTTTCGTAAATCATCGGAAAGGGCCGGAATGCGGACAGTTTTCGATTCTACCACCCTGCCACCCCATGCCCCGTGAGCAATTCGCCCGCGATTACTGTCTATGCAATTAGGGCATATACTGCAGAAATTCCGACCCACTGCCGCTGCCATGCTCCGTATCCACAATACCCATCGCTTTCCGGCCGAAAACTACATCAACCGCGAACTCGGATTCCTGGCCTTCAATCGCCGGGTCCTGGCCCAGGCCGAGGATGACCGGGTTCCCCTGCTGGAGCGCCTGCGCTTCCTGTGCATCGTCTCCAGCAACCTGGACGAGTTTTTCGAAATCCGGGTCGCCGGCCTCAAGGAGCAGATCCGGGGCAACTCTCCGGTGGTGACCACCGACGGCAAGACCGCCCAGGAGGCCTTCCGCCTGGTGAGCCAGGAAGCCCATGCCCTGGTGGCGGAGCAGTACCAGCAATTCAACGAGGTGGTGTTGCCGCGCCTGGCCGAGCAGGGCATCCGCTTCCTGCGCCGGATCGATTGGGACGACGCCCAGCGCAGCTGGATCCGGGAATATTTCCAGCGGGAAATGATGCCGGTCCTCACCCCCATCGGCCTCGATCCCTCCCATCCCTTCCCCCGGGTGCTCAACAAGAGCCTCAATTTCGCCGTCGAGCTGGAAGGCAAGGACGCCTTCGGCCGCAGTTCCCGCGCCGCTATCGTCCAGGCCCCCCGGGTCCTGCCCCGCATCATCCGCCTGCCCCAGGAGCTGGCCGGGTGCGAATACGGCTTCGTCTTCCTCTCATCCATCCTGCACGAGTTCGTTGGCGATCTGTTCTCGGGCATGCACGTGCTGGGCTGCTACCAGTTCCGGGTGACCCGCAATTCCGATCTCTTCGTGGACGAGGAGGAAGTCACCAACCTGCGCACCAAGCTCCAGGGCGAGCTGCCCCAGCGCCACTTCGGCGATGCGGTGCGCCTGGAGGTGGCCGACAACTGCTCGGCCTCCATGACCAGTTTCCTGCTTTCCCAGTTCAACCTTTCCGACGCCGACCTCTATCGGAACCACGGCCCCGTCAACCTGGTGCGCATGATGCAGGTCCCCGACTGGGTGGACCGGCCGGATCTCAAGTACCTCCCCTTCTACCCCGGCCTGCCCAAGAACATCGCCAAGGGCACCAATATCTTCGACGTCATCCGCCAGGGCGATGTGCTGCTGCATCACCCCTACCAGTCCTTCACTCCGGTCATCGACCTGCTGCAGCAGGCGGCCACCGATCCCCAGGTGGTGGCCATCAAGATGACGGTCTACCGCACCGGCACCGATTCGGTCCTCATGCAGTCCCTGATCCGCGCCGCCCAGAACGGCAAGGAAGTGACGGTGGTGGTGGAACTGATGGCGCGCTTCGACGAGGAGGCCAACATCGGCTGGGCCACCAAGCTGGAAGAGGTGGGCGCCCACGTGGTGTACGGGGTGGTGGGCTACAAGGTGCATGCCAAGGCCCTCCTCATCGTCCGCCGGGAGGACGGCCAGTTGAAGCGCTACGCCCACCTGGGCACCGGCAACTACCATCCGCGCACCGCCCGCATGTATACCGACTTCGGGCTCCTGACTTACAACGAGGACGTCACCAACGACGTCAGCGAAGTCTTCAAGCAGCTCACCGGCCTCGGCAAGGCCCGGACCCTCAAGTACCTGTGGCAGGCTCCCTTCACCCTCCAGGCCAATGTGGTTTCCGCCATCCGGGCCGAAACCGAAATAGCCCGGGCCGGCAAGCGGGCCCGCATCGTGGCCAAGATGAATTCCCTCCTGGAGCCGGAGACCATCAACGCCCTCTACGAGGCCTCCCAGGCCGGCGTCACCGTGGACCTCATCGTGCGCGGCATCTGCGGCCTGCGCCCCGGAGTGCCGGGCCTCTCCGACCATATCCGGGTGCGCTCCATCATCGGCCGCTTCCTGGAGCACCACCGGGTCTTCTACTTCCACGCCGGCGGCCGCGAGGACGTCTACCTCTCCAGCGCCGACTGGATGGACCGCAATTTCTTCCGCCGCATCGAGCTGGCCTTTCCGGTCCTCGACCCCAAGCTCAAGAAGCGGGTCATCAACGAAGGGCTGCGCTTCTACCTGGCCGACAACCAGCAGGCCTGGGAAATGAACGGCCAGGGCGCCTACCAGCGCAAGGCGGCACACCGGGCCAAGGCCCACAACGCCCAGTCGGATCTGATGCTGAGCCTGGGGAAGGCCTGATCCGGCCTCCCCGGAGGATGCTCACCCGGGGCGGTGCCGCTCCGGATCAGCGTTCCCGACCCGCCTCATGCCAGGCCTTCTGGACCGGGGATAGCAGATATTCGAGGATGGTGCGCTCCCCGAGCTTGATCTCCGCACTCACCTGCATGCCCGGCGCCAGCCGGTAAGGCACGCCGTCCGCCAAGAGCGACTGCTGCTGCAGCCTCACCTGGGTGCGGTACGCCATAAGCGGAATTTTCGGATCGGTCGGATTTTCGGATTTTTCAGCCGCGTCGGCGGCCACATGCTCGACCTCGCCGGCCAGCATCCCGTACTTCTGGAACTGGAAGGCGGCAAACTTCAGCTTGGCGGGCTGCCCCTCCCGCACGAAGCCCACGTCCTCGTTGGAGAGCCATACCTCAGCCTGCAAGGTCTCATCGCTCGGCACCAGGGTCATCAAGATCGTCCCCGGCTGGGCGACCGTCCCCGCCGTATGGGTGGCGAGGTCCTTCACCCGGCCGTCCTGGGGCGCCTTGAGTTCCAGGAATCCGTGCCGATGGTCCTGTTTGGCGAGTTCCTGGGCGAGTTTTTCCACCCGGTCGGAGGTTTCGGCCCGCTCGTTCCGCAATTGGCGGATGTTGTCGCTCCTGAGCTGGGCGATGCGCTTCCCCGACTGGGCCATGTTGGCCTGTTCCCGGGCAATGACGAATTCCTGGGTCTTGAGGTCCTGCTCCTTCTCGATGCGCTCGCGAACCTTGTCGTTGGCCATGAGCTTTCCCGAGAAACCATCGGCCATGAGCTTCTTGAAAGCGGCTTCCTGCTCCCGGTACATCGGCAGGGTCTGCTGGAGCTTGTCGCGGGTCTGTTCGGCGCCGGCCTTTTCTTGGCGCGCACGGTCGTAGCCCGCCTCCTCCTGGGCGATGGCTGCGGCCAGGGCATTGCGGTTGGCGGTGCTCTGAGCCAGCACCTCGGCGAAGAGGCGCGGGTCGTCCCCGGGCTGCTGCCGGAAGGGACGGTTCTCCAGCTCCGCGTCGATCCGCCGTAGCGCCAGGCGCTTCCTGTGGTACTCGGTGCTCAGGGTTTCCAGGTCGGCGGCCGACAGGGTGGGATCCATGCGCATAAGCACCTGCCCGGCTCGCACCGTCTCCCCTTCGCGCACCAGGATGTCCCGCACGATGCCGGCTTCCGTCGGCTGCACGATCTTGACGTAGGTCTGGGGCACCAGCTTTCCCTGGGCGACCGCCACGATGTCGAGCTTGCCGATGGCCGACCACAACAGGGCGACGGCCAGCAGGCAGACGGCGACCTTGAGCACCAGCCTGGGCAAGGGCCTGGGCGGGGAAGTCACCAGCCGGGCGAGGGTCGGGTCGAATTCCGACGGGGACAGCGGCGGCGCCACGGGCAGCGCCAAGCGGGGAAATTTGATTGCCATTGCTTCAAGTCCTTTCCCGCCGCCCCGGGGGGCCAGGGCGGCGGGATGCCACGATTAAGCCACCTTCTTGAACCCTTCCTTGAGCCCCTTCAGGCGCTCGAGGTTGGAGTTGCCAGAGAGGCCGGCCAAAGGATCACTGGCCGTGGCCAGGTACGGCGAGACCGCCGCCGGCTGGGCGAGCGGCTGGCTGCCCAGGCTGGCGCCATCGGACTTGGCCAGATGCTTGGCCAGCGCCGTATCCACCTGGCTCCACTGCAGCAGGGTCGAGGTGACGCTCGACGACGATGCCGACGAGGCCGCCGGCGACAGCGCGGACGACGTGCCGGCCGAAGCAGCGGCCGGTGCGACCGGATCGATGACCGCCAGCCAGGCGGAAAGATCGTCGCTGCCCGAGCGGGCGGTCGCCGTCGGGGTAGCGGCGGTACGGCCCTTCGTCTCCTTGCTCGTTGTGCCGCTGTCGCTGGCGTGACTGGCCGACGGGGTTGCCGTGGCAGGCGCCGAAACGGCCGGGGCAGCATCCCCGGTCGCCTTGGCGCCCTTATGGCCCGGCTGCCCCGGCGCCGTGCCCGGTCCGTCGTTCTGGTTGGCGTCGTGCCCCGACGGCGCGGCATCCTCGCCGTTACCCACACCCTCGTTGCCGTGGCTTACCTCCAGGACGAAGACATCGGAGACCGAGAGGCTGCCTTCCGTGCTGCCGGTAGCTGCGACCCGGTCGGTGGCGGTGACGCGGACATCCAGATCCATTTCCGCCTTCGGCGCCACGCCCGAGAAGGTCAGCTTCTGGGCATCGAAGTGCAGCCAGTCGGGCAAGGCCGAACCATCCGCCAGGGTGGCCGTATAGTCCAGCGTATCGCCGGCGTCGATGTCGGCGAAGCTGCCCGCCGGTAGCGCCCAGAAGAAGGGCTTGTGGAAATTGACCTGCTGGTCGGCCAGCGGGGTCACGACGATGGGGGCATCGTTGGTGCCCTGCAGGAAGACATCCAGCATTTCCGCCGTCCCCACCAGGCCGTCGGTGGCGACATAGCCGAAGTGCTCGACCCGCTGAGCCGTCCGCCCCAGGGATTGGACCTTGAGGGAGGCGTTGTCCAGCGCATAGGCGTAGCTGCCGTCGGCGGCCAGGGACAGGCTGCCGTAATCGCCCGCGTAGCTCCCTGGCGCCTCGACCTGGAGGACGGTGCCGGCATCGACGTCGTGGTCGTTGGCCAGCACATTGCCGGTGACGGCAGGCTGCAGGTCCTCGGTGGCATAGGCGCTGTCGGCTTCGGTCACCGGCGCATCGTTTACCCCGCCCACGGCGATCGCCAGGGCGGAGTTCACCGCAACGAGGCCGTCGGTCGCGGCGTACTCGAAGCGATCCACCACCGTCGTGCCCTGGGCCAGGGATTGGACGGCCAGGCTGCCGTTGTCGAGGCGATAGGTGTAGCTGCCGTCGGCGGCAACGGACAGGCTGCCGTAGCTGCCGGCGTATTCGCCCGGTGCGGCCACGGCAAGCACCGTCCCGGCATCGACATCCGTATCGTTGGCGAGCACGTTGCCGCTGGCCTCCAGAATGCCATCCTCGGTCACTTGGCCGCTGTCGCCAGCCACCACTGGCGCATCGTTGACGCCCGTCACCGTGAAATCGAGGGCGGCGGCGACCGAGGCGATGCCGTCGGTGACCGCGTAGTCGAAATGCTCGGTGGCGACCTGGCCCTCGGCGAGGGACTGGACGCTGCTCCAGGCGTTGTTCAGCTGGTAGGCATAGCTGCCGTCGGCTGCGAGGGACAGGGTGCCGAAGAAGCCTTCGTAATCCCCCGGCGCCGCCACGGCGAGCACGGTGCCGTGATCCACGTCGTAGTCGTTGGCGAGCACGTTACCGGTCAACAGCCCGGCGCTGTCCTCCACCGTCGCCCCGGCGTCGGACGACAATACCGGGGCGTCATTGACCCCGACGATGCTCACTTCCACCAGGCTGGAGGCAGGTGCGCCCTTGCTGTCGGTGATGGTGTAGGTGAAGCTGTCCTTCAGGACTTCCCCTTCGGCAAGTTCCTGGAAGGCGTTGCCGATGTCGTAGGTGACCTGGCCGTCGGCCAGGGAGACCGCGGCACCGACCTGGGAGGTGCCGACGGCGACCACCGATAGCACGTCGCCCGGGTTCGGGTCGGTGTCGTTGGCCAGCAGGAAGCTCGTCGGAACGGTGACGGCGCCGCCATCCTCCTGGGCCGTGATGAGGTCCGCATTGGCCACCGGCGGCCGGTTCCTGAGTTCGTCGATGCCGGTGCGGTCAAGGCTGCTGCCGTCGCCGAACTCGATGCGCTTGACGCCTTCCAGCTGGTTGTACCAGTTGTCCAGGGTGATGAAGTCGTTCGTACCCAGGATATGGATGGCGATGTCGTCGCCGATACGCTCGGCTTCCAGGTTGGCTTCCGTGAGGCCGCCACCGACGAAGAGGGTATCGGCGCCTTGGTTGTCGAGGATGCGGTCGGAGCCATCGCCCGCCTGGAAGACATAGCGGTCATCGCCGGCGCCGCCGAAGAGGCGGTCGCTGCCGGCACCGCCCGCCAGCGTGTCGTTGCCGTCGCCCCCGGTCAGCACGTTGTTGCCGGCGTTGCCGACGAGCCGGTTGTCCAGGGCATTACCCGTGCCCGAAAGATCGGCGCTGCCGGTAAGCTCCAGATTTTCCACGGTCGATCCGAGGGTGTAGGTGATCGACGACTGGACGGTATCGCTGCCTTCGCCGACCAGTTCCACCACCTGATCCCCGGCCTGGTCCACCACGTAGGTATCGTCGCCGCTGCCGCCCGCCATCTGGTCGGCGCCTTCGCCGCCATCCAGCAGGTCGTTGCCGGCGTTGCCGACGAGGGTGTCGTTACCGGCCAGGCCGGCAAGGACGTTGTCGGCATCGCTACCGGTGAGCAGGTTCGCCTGGGCGTTGCCGGTGCCGGAAATGGCTGCGTTACCAGTCAGGGTCAGGTTTTCCAGGGCATCACCCAGGGTATAGCTCACCGACGCCATGACCGTATCGGTGCCTTCGCCCGGGTTCTCAACCACCTGGTCGCCGGCATGGTCGACCACGTAGGTGTCGTTGCCGAGCCCGCCCACCAGGGTGTCGGCACCGGCCCCGCCGTCCAGCACGTTGTCGCCACTGGTGCCGGTGATCGAGTTGTCGAGGTCGTTGCCGGTGCCGCTGAGGTTACCGCTGCCGGTAAGGACCAGGTTCTCGACGTTGGCGGAGAGGGTGTAGCTGGCCGAGGCGCGCACGGTGTCGATGCCCTCCCCGGCGTTCTCAACCACGCCATCGGCGCTGTTGTTCACGACGTAGGTGTCGTTCCCGGCGCCGCCCGCCAGCATGTTGATGCCGGCATTGCCTGTCAGCACGTTGTCGAGGGCGTTGCCGGTAGCATTGATGTCGCCGCTGCCAGTCAGGGTCAGGTTCTCGACGTTGTCCGACAGGGTGTAGGTCGCCGAGGCAAGCACCGTATCGTTGCCCTCGCTGGCATTCTCCACCACCACGTCGGCGCTGTTGTCCACCACGTAGGTGTCGTCACCCGCGCCCCCCGCCAGCGTATCGGCGCCGCTGCCGCCGTCCAGCACGTTGTTGCCGGTGGTGCCGGTGATGGCGTTGTCCAGGGCGTTGCCGGTGCCATCGAGGTTGCCGGCGCCGGTCAGCACCAGGTTCTCGACGTTGGCGGAAAGCGTGTAGCTGACGGAGGATTCCACGGTGTCGTTGCCTTCACCGGCCAGTTCGGTGATGGCATCGCCCGCGTTGTCCACCAGGTAGAGGTCATCCCCGGTGCCGCCCGCCATGGCGTCGGCACCGGTGCCGCCGTCCAGGGTATCGTTGCCGGCGTTGCCGACGAGGGTGTCGTTCCCGGCCACGCCGTAGAGGGCATTGTCCCCGGCATTGCCGACGAGGACGTTGGCGGCCTCGTTGCCGGTGCCGGCAAGGACATCAGCGCCAGTCAGCGTCAGGTTTTCGAGGTTGGCGCCGAGGGTGTAGGCGAACGAGGCCTGGACCGTGTCCGTCCCCTCGCCTGCCAACTCCACGACCAGGTCGTCCGCCGAATCAACAACATAAGTGTCGTTCCCGGCCCCGCCAGCCATCGCATCGGCCCCGGTGCCGCCGTCCAGGGTGTCATTACCGGCGTTCCCGGTCAGGGTATCGTTGCCCGCCAGGCCCGAGAGGACATTGTTGCCGCTGTTGCCGACGAGCACGTTGTCGAGTTCGTTGCCGGTACCGTTGATGCTGGCGGTGCCGGTCAGCGTCAGGTTCTCGATATTGGCCGACAAGGTGTAGCTCGCCGAAGCGAGGACCGTATCGGTACCTTCGTTCGCCAGTTCGGCCACCCCATCGCCCGTGTTGTCCACCACGTAGGTGTCGTCGCCGGCGCCGCCGATCATGGTATCGACCCCCGCACCGCCGTCCAGGGTGTTATTGCCGCCGGTGCCGGTGATGGCGTTGTTCAGGGCGTTGCCCGTGCCGTTGAGGTTGCCGGCGCCCGTCAGGACGAGGTTCTCGACGTTGGCGGTCAGGGTGTAGCTGATGCCCGAGCGTACCGTATCCGTCCCGGCATTGAGCGCCTCGGTGATGAGGTCGCCGGCATTGTCGACGATGTAGGTATCGTCGCCGATCCCGCCGTTCATGGCATCCGCTCCCGCGCCGCCGTCCAGGGTGTCGTTGCCGGCATCGCCGTTCAGGGTGTTGGCGCCGCTGTTGCCGAGGATGACGTTATCCAGCGCATTGCCGGTGCCGTTGATGTTGGCGGTGCCGGTGAGGGTCAGGTTCTCGACGTTGGCCGACAGGGTGTAGGTGGCCGAAGCGAAGACGCTGTCGGTGCCGCCCCCGGCAGCCTCGGTAATCACGTCCGAGGTGTTGTCGACCCGGTAGGTGTCGTTGCCGGCACCCCCCACCAGGGTGTCGGCCCCGGCGCCGCCGTCCAGCACGTTGTCCCCGGCATTGCCGGTGATGACGTTGGCCAGGGTATTGCCGGTGCCGTCGATGGCTGCCGTCCCGGTCAGGGTCAGGTTCTCGACGTTGGAAGTCAGGGTGTAGGTGATCGAGGACTGCACCAGGTCGGTGCCTTCGTTGAGGGCCTCGGTCACCAGGTCGCCCGCATCATCCACCACGTAGGTGTCGTTGCCGGCATTGCCCGCCAGGGTGTCCGCCCCGCTGCCGCCGTCCAGGGTGTCGTTGCCCGCAGCCCCGGTCAGGGTGTCGTTCCCCGCCAGGCCGTACAGGGCGTTGCTCCCCGCATTGCCCACCATCACATTGTCCAGCTCGTTGCCGGTGCCGTTGATGTTGGCGCTGCCGGTCAGGGTCAGGTTCTCCACATTGGCCGACAGGGTGTAGGTGACGCTCGACTGCACCTGGTCGGTGCCCTCCCCCGCCGCCTCGGTCACCACATCCCCCGTGTTGTCCACGATGTAGGTGTCGTTGCCGGTGCCCCCCACCAGGGTATCGGCCCCGGCCCCGCCGTCCAGCCGGTCGTTGCCTTCCAGGCCGACCAGGGTGTTGGCGCCGCTGTTGCCCAGGATGATGTTGTCGAGGACGTTGCCGGTGCCGTTGATGTTGGCGGTGCCGGTCAGGGTCAGGTTCTCGACGTTGTCGGTGAGCGTATAGGTGATGGAGGACTGCACGAGGTCGGTGCCCTCGTTCACATTCTCGACCACCAGGTCGCCGACGTTGTCCACCACGTAGGTGTCGTTGCCGGTGCCGCCCAACATGGTGTCGGCGTCCAGCCCGCCGTTCACGGTGTCGTTGCCGGCGTCGCCCTGGAGGGTATCGTTGCCGGCATCCCCGGCAAGCGAATCGTCGCCGTCCCCGCCGGACACGGTGTCGTTCCCTGCTCCGGCGCTGACGGTGTCGTTGCCGGCCAGGGCCGAGATGACGTTGTCCCCGGCGTTGCCGGTGATGACGTTGGCCAGGGTGTTGCCGGTGCCGTCGATGGCTGCCGCCCCGGTCAGGGTCAGGTTCTCGACGTTGGACGTGAGGGTGTAGGTGATCGAGGACTGCACCAGGTCGGTGCCTTCGTTGAGGGCCTCGGTCACCCCGTCGCCGGCATCATCCACCACGTAGGTGTCGTTGCCGGCATTGCCCGCCAGGGTGTCCGCCCCGCTGCCGCCGTCCAGGGTGTCGTTGCCCGCAGCCCCGGTCAGGGTGTCGTTCCCCGCCAGGCCGTACAGGG
>Ga0316603_10000048_pt1 | contig 132843 bp, 129 predicted proteins | sample OWC_soil_day10_n_FD_207649 | JGI IMG/M metagenome (GOLD analysis project Ga0316603, IMG submission 207649) | Wetland soil microbial communities from Old Woman Creek delta, Ohio, United States - OWC_soil_day10_noCT | ecosystem: Environmental > Terrestrial > Soil > Wetlands | place: USA: Ohio...
AACAGGACCGTGAAACAGCAAAGCGCCGATGATAGTGAGCTTCCGCTCGCGAAAGTAGGTCACCGCCAGGCTCCCAATGCTCAGCCCCGTTACTTCTCAGTAACGGGGCTGTTTGCGTTTCGGGCGGGGAAAAGCAATAACCGATCGCGATCAATCGATGAATTGCAACGCCCCCTCGGACGTCGTCTCATCTGCCATGCCGCTGGCTAGTCCCGTAATTCGCGTCCGGTTAGTTTGATGAAGACGTCTTCCAGGTTGGAGGCGCGGTGTACATAGCGCAAACCCTCTTCTTCGGCCAGACGGGCCAATAAGTTCCGCGCTTCGCGGCAGTAGAAAAAAGCGGTTTCGCCACTGGTTTCGACGCGCTCGGCAAGTTGCCGATGCCTTTCGACGAAGGCCGACAGGTCGCCCCCGCCTTCGTCGAAGACTTCGACAACCTGCGGTTCGATATGCTCGGCGATCAAGTGCCGCGGGCTGCCTTCGGTGATTTTCTTGCCGTGGTCGATGACAATCAGACGATCGCAGAGGCGTTCGGCCTCGTCCATGAAATGGGTGGTCAGGATCAATGTCTTACCGGCCGACTTCAATTGTTTCAAGCGGTCCCAGATCAGGTGCCGGGCTTGTGGGTCGAGACCGGTGGTCGGCTCATCGAGAAAAATGATGTCAGGATCGTTGACCAGGGCCCGGGCCAGCGTTAGGCGGCGTTTCATGCCGCCGGAGAGGGTCGCGATGCGGGCGTCGGCCTTGCCGGTCAGACCGGCGAATTCGAGCAGTTGTGGGATGCAGGCCTTGACATCGGCGTCCTTGAGCCCGAAATAGCGACCGAAAACGAGCAGGTTTTCGCTGGCGGTGAAATCGGGGTCGAGGTTGTCGAATTGCGGTACGACGCCGACTCTTGCCCTGGCCTGCTGAGCTTGCTCGGGAATCGGCATGCCGTTCAACGTGATCTTGCCGCTGTCCGGGGCCGACAGTCCGAGGCAGAGGCGCAACGTCGTGGTTTTGCCGGCTCCGTTCGGGCCGAGCAGGCCGAAGCAGGTGCCCGGTTCGACGATGAAAGACAGCCCGGCCACCACTTCGCTGCCGGCGTAGCGCTTCCGTAGCTGGGAAACGTCCAGCGCTGCCATCAATGCCGCCAAGCGCGGGTGATGATGTCGCGAATCAGATGCAGCCGGCGATGGAAGAAATGATCGGCGCCGGGTACGATGACGACCGGCAGGTCGAGTGGTAGCGCCCAGTTGAAGACATTGGCCGGTGGCACCAGGGTGTCGTCGGAACCGTGGATGACGATGGTGTCGTGCGGCACGGCTTCGGTGTCGTATTGCCGGCTGCCTTCGACGAAACCAGCGGCTGTGCCGACCAGCACCAGGCGTTGTGCCGGGTGGCCGGCTTCGGCGAGGCGCTTGGCGACGCGGGTCTGGCAGTAGGCACCAAAGGAGAAGCCGGCCAGCGCCACCGGCAGGTTACCGCAGCGGCATTTGGCGTCTTCGAGTACGGCCAGCAGGTCTTCCGTTTCGCCGATACCCTCGTCATGTTCCCCGGCACTGCCGCCAACGCCGCGGAAATTCGGGCGGAAGGCGGCGTAGCCGAGACCGACGAAGGTGCGGGCCAGGGTGTAGGCGACCTTGTTGGTATTGGCGCCGCCGCCCAGCGGGTGGGGGTGAGCGATCAGCGCAATGCCGCGCGGTGCATCCGGGCGTTCCATGATGGTGTCGATAGCACCGACCGGGCCGGCGACGAGGATTTTTTCTTCCTGGGCTTTCATGAGGTCAGATCTTTAGGCGTTCGACGACCTTGCCGCCGAGCAGGTGTTGGTCAATGATTTCGTCGATATCTTGTTGGTCGATGAAGGAATACCAGGTTTCGTCCGGGTAGACGACCATGACCGGGCCCTGCTCGCAGCGCCCGAGACAGCCGGCCTTGTTGATCCGGATATGGCCCGGGCCATTCTTCTTCAGGGCTCCGATGCGATCCTTGGCGTAGGCGAACATGGCCGAGCCGCCAACGCTGTTGCAGCATTGTTCGCCGCCGTCCCGCTGGTTGGTGCAGATAAAGACATGGTGTTCGAAATAACTCATTGGTTTTCTCCTTGGGGCCGGCAATTATAGCTGCCCGGTTTCAGGTGGACTGCCGGGCGTGGCTCCAGTATTTTTCCAGGCCGATGAGCAGCGAGCTGGCAGTGGCGACGGCCAGGATTTCAGCCCATTCCCGCCAGCCGATCGGCGCCGTCTGGAAAACACGGTTGAGCGGCGGCCAGTAGGTGAGCAGCAATTGCAGCAGCGTCATGCTGCCGATGCCGGCCCATACCCAGAGATTGGAGAACAGGCCGAGGCTCCAGAAACTGCGGCTCAGCGAGCGGCAATTGAAGAGATAGAACATTTCGACCATGACGAAGACGTTGACCGCCACGGTGCGCGCTTCGGGCAGTGTGTGGCCCTGCTCCAGCTCGCGCAGGAAGAGTCCGAAAGCGCCGGCCAGCAGCAGGAAGGAGACGAGCACGATGCGCCGGATCAGCGCACCGTCGAGAACCGGCATGTCGAGCCGGCGCGGGGCGCGGCGCATGATGCCGCGCTCGATCGGCTCGAAGGCGAGCGGTAGGCCGAGCAGCACGGCGGTGCTCATGTTGATCCAGAGAATCTGCAGCGGGGTGATCGGCAGGGTGCTGCCGAAGAGGATGGCGGCGACGATGACCAGGCCTTCGCCGAAATTGGTCGGCAGCGTCCAGGTGATGAATTTGACCAGATTGTCCCAGACGCCCCGCCCTTCCTCGACCGCCGCCTCGATGCTGGCGAAATTGTCGTCGGTGAGCACCATGGCCGCCGCTTCCTTGGCGACTTCGGTGCCGCCCAGGCCCATGGCGATGCCGATATTGGCCTGTTTCAGGGCCGGCGCGTCATTGACGCCGTCGCCGGTCATCGCCACGACTTCGCCGCGCGACTGCAGGGCGCGTACCAGGCGCAGCTTCTGTTCCGGCTCGACGCGGGCGAAGACGTCGGTTTCGTGGGCGGCGACGGCCAGTGCCGCTTCGTCGAGTTCGGCCAGCTCGCGGCCGGTCAGCGCATGCCTGGCGTTGAGACCGATCTGGGCCGCGATGGCGAGCGCCGTCACGGCATGGTCGCCGGTGATCATCTTGACCCGGATGCCGGCCGAGTGACAGTTGCGGATGGCCGAAATCGCCGCCTTGCGCGGCGGGTCGATCATGCCGACCAGGCCGAGCAGGCTGAGGTCGTGCAGGCTATCGTCGCTCAGTGCCGTGCCCGGCGGGTCCAGGCGGCGGGCCAGCAACAGGACACGCATGCCCTGTTCGGCCAGGGCGCGCGTGGCCGCCTCGATCTCGGGCAAATCGAGGGGGGCCGGCTGGCCCTGCTTGTTCAACTGGTCGCTGCAGCGTGGCAGCAGGCGCTCGATGGCGCCCTTGATGTAGACGAGCTGTTCACCGTCGCTGTTGTGCGCCGTCGCCATGTACTGGCGGGTGGCATCGAAAGGCAAGACGTTCTGGCGCGGAAACAGCGCCTGCAGCGCGTGTTCGTCGAGCTGGCCCTTGCGCGCCGCGACGAGCAGGGCCGCCTCGGTCGGGTCGCCGGTGATTTTCCAGTGCTGGCCGCTGCGCGCCAGGCTGGCATCGTTGCACAGCGCCCCGGCAACCAGCGCTTCGCGCAAGGCGCCGTCGATGTGGGCCGCCTGCTCGTCGAGCCGGATATCGCCTTCCGGGTTGTAGCCATGGCCGCTGATCGCATAGCGTCGGCCGGCGCAGACCAGGGCATGCACGGTCATGGCGTTTTCGGTCAGCGTGCCGGTCTTGTCGGAACAGATGACTGTCGTGCTGCCCAGGGTTTCGACGGCGGCTAGACGGCGGATGATGGCCCGGCGCTTGGCCATGCGGGCGACGCCGATGGCCAGTGTGACGGTGACGGCGGCCGGCAGGCCTTCGGGAATGGCGCCGACGGCCAGCGCCACGGCGGCCATGAACATGGCGAAGGCCGATTCGCCGCGCAACAGGCCGACGCCGGCGGTGAGCAGCGCCAGGCCGCCGATTGCCCACAACAGCCAGCTAGAAAAGGTCGCCATCTTGCGGGTCAGCGGCGTCGCCAGATCCGGCGCGCTGGCGATCAGGTCGGCGATGCGCCCGGTTTCGGTGGCGTCGCCGGTGGCGATGACCAGGCCGCTGCCCTGCCCGGCGACGACGGTGGCCCCGGCGTAGGCCATGTTCAGGCGTTCGGCGAGCAGGGTGTCGGCGGCCAGCGGGGCGCAATGCTTGGCGACCGGCTGCGATTCGCCGGTCAGCATCGATTCGTCGGTGTGCAGTTCGTGTTCGAGGAACAGGCGCAGGTCGGCCGGTACGCGGTCGCCGGCGGCGAGCAGTACGACATCGCCGGGCACTAGCTGGCTGGCATCCATTTGCTGGCGGTGGCCGCCACGGCGCACGGTGACGGGGGTGGCCACGCTTCTGGCTAGCGCCGCCAGCGCCCCTTCGGCCTTGGCTTCCTGCCAGTAGCCGATGCCCGCGTTGAGCAGCACGACGGCGAAAATGACGCTCGAGTCCACCACTTCGCCGAGACCGGCGGTGACGACCCCGGCGCCGATCAGGACGAGAACCAGCGGCTGGATCAACTGGTCGGCGAAGCGCTTCCAGGCCGGGCGGCCGGGTACTGCGGTGAGCTGGTTGGGACCGTGCTTGAGCAGCCGGCTGGCGGCTTCCTCGGCGCTCAGGCCGGCGCCGGTGTCGACCGCCAGGTGACGGGCGACGGCTTCCGTCGCCTCGGCATGCCAGGCTAGCTGCGGCGCGTCGTGATGAGCAGGAACGGCAGGGTCAGGAAGGGCCATAGGGTACCTACCAGTCGGGTCAAACCATTGAAGTTCAGGAAGTGCCCCTGCCGCCAGGTGGCGAGTGCGGCCATCGAATACGGGTTGGGCGGGGCGAGGTTGACCAGTACGGTAGCAGACATCAGGGCCAGGGCGGCGAGCATCAGCCGCAGGGTGGCCGGCAGGGCCAGGCTGACGGCAAGGAAGAGCGTGGCGACGAGCAGGCCCATCTGGGCACCCGGGGTCAGCCAGGCCAGGGCCTCGTCCGGCGTAATCAGGATGGCCGAAGCCAGGGTGCGGACAACCAGCCCGAGGATCAGGAACAGGGGTACGACGAGGTAGGACCAGAGCAGGCGGGCGGTCAAATGGCGCAGAATCAGACCGACGGCGATGGCATTGAGGGCGGTGATGCTCGCCTCGATGATGGCAAAGCTGTCGGCGGCGAACGGTACGGCGCCGGTCAGGCCGAGCGTCTGGCGCAGGTCGCCGGCGCCAAAGAGCAGGGTTTCCGGCGAGAGCGGCACCAGCAGCCAGATGCCGAGCAGGGTCAGGCCGAGTTCAGCGTGCGATACCGGCGCGATTAGCTTGTGTTCGAGGGCGGAGATACGGGCGAAAATGCGTGGTCCGACGGATTGCGCCCAGAGCGCGCCGAGCAGCCCGCCCAGGCTGTTGCAGGCGAGGTCGAGATTGGACGGAACGCGCGACGGCAGCCAGGTCTGCAGGCTTTCTAGGCCGCAGCTAACAGCGGCGGCGAGCAGCACGGCGAGGACCGGAGCGGTGAAGCGCCCGGGAAGGGGATAGAGCGCCAGGCTCAGGAAGAAGCCGAGGGGCAGATAGACGGCGACATTGACGGTGAGATCGAAAAAGGTCCAGTACCGCGGCCAGCCGCCTTCGAGAAAGGCGAAGGGCGAAATGCCGGTGTCGCGCCAGCCGGCGAAGGGATGCAGGCTGCCGTAGATCACCAGGCCACACCAGGCAAGGGCCAGGTAGCGGGCAAGCAGGATGGGGCCACGGCCGTTCTGGGTCATGCCGGTGATTTTATGGCGTATCCGGCGCCGCGTCAGCCCTTAGTTTTGTGACCCTATTGGGGGGCGACCAGCGTCCCCGGTCGACCGGGGCGAGGGATCGAAAAGGCTGGAATCATAAGGGGGCCCAAACGGCGGCTCGGCCGGGTTCAAAATGGCGGTGCGCAATGAAAGCTCAGTGCTTCCCCGGAAAGCGGATGGACAAAGGCCAGATCCATGGCGTGCAGCAGCAGACGTGCCGCCTTGCCTTCGGCCGCGCCGCCGTAGAGGTCGTCGCCGAGGATCGGGTGGCCGAGTTCGGCCATATGCACCCGCAACTGGTGCGAGCGCCCGGTGATGGGTTCGAGTTCGACCCGCGTCACATTGCTGGCCGGATCAAAGGCTTGCCGCCTGAATTTAGTAAGTGAGCGCTTACCTAGCTCGAAATCCACCTTTTGCCGGGGGCGATTCGGCCAGTCGCAGATCAGCGGCAGCTCGACCTCGCCCTCTGCCATATCCAACCGGCCGTCTACGATGGCGAGATAGCGCTTGTCGATCAGGCGTTCGCGAAAGAGACGCGACAGTTGGCGGTGCATTTCCTCGCCGCGGGCGAGCAGCAGCAGGCCGGAGGTGGACATGTCCAGGCGATGTACGATCAATGCATCGGCAAACCGGGCCTGGATCCGGGAAGCCAGGCAATCGGCCTTGTCGGCGCCGCGCCCGGGAACGGAAAGTAGGCCGGCCGGCTTGTTCACGACGAGCAGTGTGTCATCGACAAAAAGCGGTTCCAGACCGCGATCGGCGGGGGGAAAATAGCAGTTCATTGGCTTGGGAAATCGTTGCAACGGCCATTCCGGTATGGGCCGCCGGCCCGATACCAGCCGTGGCCGGGGGAGGTTTGCTGGCAGACCCAAGACCCGTTGAGCTTGCTCGCCCACCAGTACCAGGCAGCGGGCTTGGCCCAGGCGGCGAGGGAGATCAAGACGATGACGAGAGCGAAGGTGGGTTTCATTGGCATGGAAGTTGAATAATCCGCTTGCCAAGCGCTTGCGGTAAATGTACTGTGTTTATACCCAGTGTATCGACTGGCGATGAAAAGGCACTTGGCGAATATACCCTGCCCTTCCCGGCTTTTCCCGGATATCGCAGTTAACAATTATTTGTTTGTCTTTGCCTTGGTAACCCGCCAGTGCAGCAATTTCTATTCCATCTTCGGCCCCTGTGCCATAATCCGCTCAAATTTTCGAGGTATCACCATGGACGACAACAAGGCAAAAGCGCTCAGCGCAGCGTTGCAACAGATTGAAAAGCAGTTCGGCAAAGGCTCCATCATGAAAATGGGCGATGCCGAAATCGACGAAGCCATCCAGGTGGTGTCCACCGGTTCGCTCGGCTTGGATATCGCGTTGGGCGTCGGCGGTCTGCCGCGCGGCCGTGTCGTCGAAATCTACGGTCCGGAATCCTCGGGCAAGACCACGCTCTGTCTGCAGGTCATTGCCGAAATGCAGAAGCTCGGCGGTGTCGCCGCCTTCATCGACGCCGAACACGCGCTCGATCCGCAATACGCCCAGAAGCTCGGCGTCAATGTCGGCGACCTGCTGATCTCGCAGCCGGATACCGGCGAGCAGGCGCTGGAAATCTCCGACATGCTGGTGCGTTCCGGCTCGGTCGACATCATCGTCATCGACTCGGTCGCTGCCCTCACCCCGCGCGCCGAAATCGAAGGCGAGATGGGCGACCAGATGGTCGGCTTGCACGCCCGCCTGATGAGCCAGGCGCTGCGCAAGCTGACCGCCAATATCAAGAAGACCAATACCCTGGTCGTCTTCATCAACCAGATCCGCATGAAGATCGGCGTCATGTTCGGTTCGCCGGAAACGACGACCGGCGGCAATGCCCTGAAGTTCTACGCCTCCGTTCGTCTCGACATCCGCCGTATCGGCTCGATCAAGAAGGGCGACGAGGTGATCGGCAGCGAAACCAAGGTCAAGGTCGTCAAGAACAAGGTCTCGCCGCCCTTCCGCGAAGCCATTTTCGACATCCTGTACGGCGAGGGCATTTCCCGGCACGGTGAGATCATCGAATTGGGTGTCGCCCACAAGCTGGTCGAAAAATCCGGCGCCTGGTATTCCTACAAGGGCGAAAAGATCGGCCAGGGCAAGGACAATTCCCGCGAGTTCCTCAAGGCACACCCGGAAATCGCCCAGGAAATCGAGGCCGGCATCCGCGAAGCGGCCAGCACCAATGTCATCAAGCCGGTCAAGGCGGCCAAGCCCGATGCCTGATTCGTCTGCGGTGCTGCGGGTGGCCGCCCTGCGACTGCTGACCCGGCGTGATCACAGCCGGGCGGAGTTGCAGGGCAAGCTCGCCGCGCAGGCCGAATCCCCGGAGCAGCTTGAAGCTGTTCTGGATCGGCTGCAGTCCGAACGCCTGCTTTCCGACCCGCGTTACGCCAGCCAGCGCGTCGTCGCTCGCGCCGGCCGCTATGGCAATGCCCGGTTGAAGCAGGAATTGCGGCAGAGCGGCGTCGGCGATGATGATATCCTTGCCGCCCTGCCCGAAGCCGGCGACGAGACCGCTCGTTGCCAGGCCGTCTGGGCGCGCAAGTTCAAGCAATTGCCGCAGTCGGCGGCCGAACGGGCGAAACAGATGCGTTTTTTGCAATATCGCGGGTTTTCCGGGGATGCCATTCGCCGGGTAATGCGCGGAGCCGATGATGAGTGATTCCCGGTTTTCCTCCCTGACAGCCCACAATCTCAAGAAACGCTACAAGTCGCGTACGGTCGTCGAGGATGTCTCGTTCGACGTCAAAAGTGGCGAAGTGGTCGGTTTGCTCGGTCCGAACGGCGCCGGCAAGACCACCTGTTTCTACATGATCGTCGGTCTGGTGCCGGCCGATGGCGGCGAAGTCTTTATCGACGATAGCCGCCTGACCCACTTGCCGATGCACAGCCGGGCCCGCCAGGGCTTGTCCTATCTGCCGCAGGAAGCCTCGGTATTCCGCAAACTGAATGTCGAAGAAAACATTCGTGCCGTGCTCGAACTGCTCAAGTTGCCGAAGAACGAACTTGATGACCGGCTGGAAGGCCTGCTCGGCGAGCTGCATATCGATCATGTCCGCCACGTCAACGCGGCGGCACTGTCCGGCGGCGAACGGCGCCGCGTCGAAATTGCCCGGGCGCTCGCCACCAACCCGCGCTTTATTTTGCTGGACGAGCCTTTTGCCGGGGTCGATCCGATTGCCGTGCTGGAAATCCAGAAGATCATCCGCTTCCTGAAAGAGCGCGGCATCGGCGTTCTGATCACCGACCATAACGTGCGGGAAACCCTGGGTATTTGTGACCACGCCTACATTATTAGTGCCGGACGCGTGCTGGCCGCTGGACGGCCGGACGAAATAGTTGATAATGAAAGCGTCCGTAAGGTTTACCTCGGCGAGCATTTCAAGCTCTGACCGCTAGGCAGCACCCCGAAACCAAACGATGAAGCCAGCCCTCCAACTAAAACTATCCCAACATCTGGCGTTGACGCCCCAGTTGCAGCAGTCGATCAAGCTCTTGCAGCTATCCACGGTCGAGATGCAGCAGGAAATCGAGCGTTATCTGCTCGAAAACCCGATGCTGGAACGCGAGGACGAAACCGGTGGCGAAGCCTTTGGCGCCGCCCAGCAGTTCGATTCGCCGAGCAACGAGGTGACACGCGCCGAGCCGCCCGAGGAGCGCGAGCGCGAACCGCGCGAGGAGCGCGACCAGCAGGAGGTTCCAAGTTCCCCCTCCGAAGTCGATGATGACCGCTGGGCCTCCGATGCCGGGACCTTTACCGGGGCGGGGCGCGACGAGAACGACGACAGCGATTCGCAGGACATCCATGCCGGAACGACCAGTCTGCGCGACCATTTGGGTTGGCAACTCGGGATGACCCAGCTCAGCGAGCGCGATCGCAGTCTGGTCCGCTTCCTGATTGAGGCGCTCGATGACGACGGTTATCTGTCGACGCCGCTCGAGGAGCTCTGGGAAACCTTGCCGCCGGAGTACGAGATCGAGCTCGAAGAGCTCGAAATAGCGCTGCATCACATTCAGCATTTTGACCCGACCGGGATCGGCGCGCGCGGCCCCCGGGAATGCCTGGCGCTGCAGCTGAAGGCCTTGCCGGTCGATGAGGTGCAGGTCCTGGCCCTGAGCATCGTCGAAAAGCATCTTGACCTGCTGGCGGCCCGTGATTTCGCCAAGATTCGCCGCCTGACGGCCTGTGACGACGAAGATCTGAAGCTCGCCCAGGCCCTGATCATCAGCCTGAATCCGCGGCCGGGGGCGCGTTTTTCGCAGAGTGAAGCGCGTTACATCACGCCCGACGTGATGGTCAAGAAACTCAAGGGCAAATGGACCGCCTACATCAATCCCGACGCCTACCCGCGCCTGCGCATCAACCGCCTGTACGCCGAAATACTCTCCAGACAGCGGCGCGGCAATGGCAACCTGACCGGCCAACTGCAGGAAGCGCGCTGGCTGATCAAGAACGTGCAGCAGCGTTTCGAGACCATCCACCGGGTGACGCAGGCCATCGTCGATCGCCAGCGCCAGTTCTTCGAACACGGCGAAGTCGCCATGCGGCCGCTGGTCTTGCGCGAGATTGCTGATATCCTCGGCCTGCACGAATCCACCGTATCGCGCGTCACCAGCCAGAAATACATGGCGACGCCGCGCGGCATCTTTGAATTGAAATACTTTTTCGGTAGCCATGTCGCCACCGATACCGGTGGTGCCTGTTCTGCCACCGCCATTCGCGCCCTGATCAAGCAGTTGATCAGCGCCGAGGATGGCAAGAAGCCCTTGTCGGATAGTCAATTATCCGAAATACTAGGCCAGCAGGGAATTGTTGTTGCCCGACGCACGGTAGCCAAATATCGCGAGTCACTCAACATCCCGCCGGTCAATTTACGCAAGACCCTGTAGAGAGAGGAGAAAAAATGAATCTGCAGATCGCTGGTCACCATATTGAAGTTACTCCGGCTTTGCGCGAGTACGTCGAAAACAAGCTCGACCCCGTCGTCCGCCATTTTGACAAAGTCACCGGGGTGAACGTCATCCTGTCCGTGGAGAAACTCAAGCAACAAGTCGAAGTCACGCTGCACGTGCCGGGCAAGGATATTCACGTCGAAGAATGCGGCGATGATCTCTATGCCGCCATCGATGCCGTGTTTGACAAGCTGGACCGTCAGGTGCAGAAATACAAACAAAAGGTGCAGGATCACCATCGTGGTGACAAGCCTGTCCACCATATCGCTGAGTGATAGTCGAAGGGCCGCAGCAGCTTGCTGCGGCCTTTGTTCCTGCAAACTTTCCTATGAACCCCTTAACTAACATTCTGTCCGCTTCGCAGGTCGTTCTCGATCTTGAGGCGAGCAGCAAGAAGCGGGTCTTCGAACAAGCCGGCATGCTTTTCGAGAATCATCTCGGGCTCGCCCGGGCGGTTATTTTCGAGAGTCTTTTTGCCCGCGAAAAACTGGGCTCGACCGGTCTCGGTCAGGGCATTGCCATTCCGCATGGCCGTATCAAGGGTTTGAAACAGGCGGCTGGCGCTTTTATCCGCCTGGCGACAGCGGTTCCCTTCGATTCGCCGGATGGTCGTCCGGTCAACCTCCTGTTTGTCCTGCTGGTGCCGGAACAGGCTACCGAGGAACATCTCCAGATTCTTTCCGAGCTTGCCCAGCGTTTTGCCGACCGTTCCTTCCGCGAAGCCCTGGCGGCGGCTCCGGATGCGGCCTCGGTCGTCGCACTCTTTCAGGCCTGATCCCTCGTCGTGCGCCATATCAGTCTGGTCCAGCTTTACGAGGATAACCGTGAAAAGCTGTTGCTCAACTGGGTGGCCGGCCAGCAGTCGGACTGCCTGATCGAACTGAAAGCCGAGAACAACTACGGGGCCGATGTCGTCGGCCACATCAACGTCATTCATCCGGAGCGCCTGCAGGTCATGGGGCAGGCCGAGTATGACTGGGCAATCCGCATCGGCGAACGACGTTTCGGCCAGATGTTTCAGGATATCCTGGAGGCCCAGTCACCGGCCGTTATCGTCGCCGATGGCTTGACGCCGCCGGAAATGCTGCAGGAAGCCTGCCGGCGTTCCAATACGCCGCTCATTTTGTCGCCCAAACCTTGTTCGGCGGTGATCGACCAGTTGCGGATCTATCTATCGGCCCGGCTGGCCGATACGGTCAATCTGCACGGCGTATTCATGGACGTACTGGGCATGGGCGTGCTGATTACCGGCGATTCCGGGGTCGGCAAATCCGAACTGGCGCTTGAACTGATTTCCCGGGGCCACGGTCTGGTCGCCGACGATGTGGTGGAAATGGCGCGCATCGCCCCGACCACCATTGAAGGACGCTGCCCGGGCATGCTGCGCGACTTTCTCGAAGTCCGCGGCCTCGGGCTGCTCAACATCCGAACCATTTTCGGCGAGACCGCTTCGCGCCGGAAAATGAAGCTCAAGCTCATCGTGCACTTACAAAAATCGCTGGCCGGTAACGATGCCCCGCGTTTGCCGCTCGATGCGCAAACCCAGGAAGTGCTCGGGGTCCCCGTGCGCAAGGTGCTGATCCCGGTGGCGGCTGGCCGCAACCTGGCGGTCCTGCTCGAAGCGGCGGTGCGCAACACCATTCTGCAATTCCGCGGCATCGACAGCATGCAGGACTTCATGGACCGCCAACAGCGCGTCATGCTGGACGACGACGCCTAAGGACCAGCGGCGGATGGCCGGCTGATTTTTACAGGTGTTTGAATTCGGCGCTGGCCGCCGCCGGGTCGCTTAGCGAGGCGCCGAAACCGAGGCGGCCGTTACCGTTGAGCTGAATTTCGCCGCGCCGGACCAGAATCTCCTGGCGTCCGGCAAAGCTGACGAAGGTGCCGTTGGTGCTGGTATCGACGAGAAAATAGCCGTTATTGCGTTTTTCGATTCGGGCATGTAAGCGCGAGGCTTTGCGGTCATCGATCTGGACTTTATTGCCGAGATCGCGGCCCATGGTCAGAACCCGCATTTTGTCGTCGAGTTGATGGTCTTGGTTGCGGTAACGCACGTTCAGCCGGCTCACCGGCATGATGCTAAGGCCGCTGAAATGGCCGGCGACGGCGGGCGCCGTCCAGGCGATCTGAGCAATGCCCAGTTCTTCCCCGTCTTGCGGGATCTTGCCCAGTTCGGGCATGGGATGCGACTTGAACGGCGTATGCGGGGCCAGTTCGGCGACCAGGTCGGAACTGCCGAGAATCTGGTCGCGCCGTGCGGCGCCGACAATGCGGGCGGTATTGGTGACGACTTCGCCGCTCAGGCTCCCATCGTCGTCGGTGACCATGCCACAGTGCAGGCCGATGCGGATGGTCAGTTTCAGGCCGGAAACCGGGGGCAGGTCGGCCACCCGCTGCTGCATGTCAATCGCCGCCTGGCAGGCATCTTCGGCGGATTCGAAGGCGGCCAGCATTTCGTCGCCGACGATTTGGACGGTCCGGCCGCGGTAACTCTCGATCGACCGACTCATCCGCTTCAGGCAGCGCTCAATGGCATGCATCGCCTCGGTATCGCCCAATCGCTCGAAAAGCTGCGAGCTGCCGGCGATGTCGGCGAACATGACAAACAGTTTGCGTTGTTGGGAGATCATCGAGGGCGGTTTCGCTGCAGGATGTTGAGACGGCGATTATATGCGGTTTGCCAGCGATCCGTTGTCATGCCCCGAGGATGATGGGAATGCTGCCGGGGAGCGGCAGCGGCGGGCTGTCGAACGCGATATCGCCTTCCGCCACGGGGGTTTCCAGGGTCAGGCCGCGAAAGTCGAATAGCGCATTGTCGGCGAGGTGCGAAGGGACGACACTTTGCATGGCGGTGAACACCGATTCGGTGCGGCCGGGATAACGTCGATCCCAATCCTGCATCATTTCCTTGATTTTCTGGCGCTGCAGATTTTCTTGTGAGCCGCACAGGTTGCAGGGAATGATCGGGAATTCCATGCCGCGGGCGAATTTGGCGATATCGTTTTCGGCGCAATAGGCCAGCGGCCGGATGACTATATGGGCATGGTCGTCGGTCACCAGCTTGGGCGGCATGGCTTTCATCTTGCCGCCGAAGAGCAGGTTGAGGAACAGCGTATGCACCATGTCGTCACGGTGGTGGCCGAGGGCGATCTTGTTGGCGCCCAGCTCCTTGGCCGTCTTGTAGATAATGCCGCGACGCAGCCGCGAACACAGCGAGCAGGTGGTCTTGCCCGCGGGAATCTTGTCCTTGACGATGGAGTAGGTGTCGGCTTCGACAATGCGGTGTTCGATGCCCAGCGATGCAAAATAGCGGGGCAGGATATCGGCCGGGAAACCGGGCTGTTTCTGGTCGAGATTCATGGCGATCAGGCGAAACTTGATGGGAGCCCTTTTTTGCAGCGTCATCAGCATGGCGAGCAGCGTGTAGGAATCCTTGCCGCCGGATACGCAGACCAGGATGGTGTCGCCATCCTCGATCATGTTGTAGTCGCCAATCGCTTTGCCGGTCCGGCTTTCAAGAAATTTGCGCAGCTTTTGCAGCGTGTTTGAGGTCGTCATCGGGATCGTCAAGGTGCGGTTAATACGGCGAGTTTACCCCGAGAAGCGCCAGCCAATCGGTTTGCCGTGAGGCGATGAGCGATGCGGTCTTCCAGCGCCCAGCAAAAAAGCGGATCACAATCCACCAGCGGCACGTTTGCCAGCTAAAATCCGCGTTTTTCAGGAGAGTTATGAACCTGCCCCTGCCCACCCCGGATGCCCAAGCACACAGCCAGTGCCTGAGCGCCGAGCTGCATCGCGAAATCGTTGCCGGCGGCGGCTGGCTGTCTTTTGCGCGGTTCATGGAGCAACTCCTGTATGCGCCGGGTCTCGGCTATTACACGGCGGGCGCGAGAAAGTTCGGGGCGGCCGGCGATTTCGTCACGGCGCCCGGCATGACCGCGCTCTTCGGCCAGAGCCTGGCCCGGCAGGTAGCGCAGGTGATGGCCCAGGCCGCCCCGGCGGTGCTCGAGGTCGGGGCCGGCTCCGGCCGGCTGGCGGCCGATATCCTGCTCGAATTGGAGCGTCTGGAAGCCTTGCCCGAGACCTACTGGATACTCGACCTGTCGGCCGACCTGCGGCAACGCCAGCACCAGACCCTGGCGGCGGAAGTGCCGCACCTGCTATCCCGCGTCAGTTGGCTCGATACCTTGCCGGAGGCCTTTGCCGGGGTGGTGATCGGCAATGAACTGCTCGATGCGATGCCGGCCGAAATCGTCGCCTGGCGCGAAGCCGGGATTTTCGAGCGGGGGGTGGGGCTCGACGCGGCAGGGAATTTTGTCTGGGCCGAGCGCCCGGCCGGCGGCGCCCTATTGGCGGCCGCTCGCGAGATAGGCGAGCAATGTTGCTTGCCGCCGGGTTTCGAGAGCGAAATCAGTCTGGCCAGCCGGGCCTGGATGGCGGAATGGGGGCATCGCCTGCGCTGTGGCGCCCTGCTCCTGATCGACTATGGTTTTCCGCGGCGGGAGTTCTATCACCAGCAGCGGGCCAGGGGCACCCTGATGTGCCACTATCGTCACCATGCGCATCCGGACCCCTTCTATTGGCCGGGATTGCAGGATGTCACGGTGCACGTCGATTTCACGGCGATCATTGCCGCGGCTCATGCGGCCGGGCTGGAACTGTTGGGCTATGCCAACCAGGGGCAGTTCTTGCTGAACTGCGGCATCCTCGATCAATTGGCCAGGCTGCCCTTGGGTACCGCGGATTACATACGCGCCACCAGCGCCGTCGGCAAATTGTTGATGCCCCATGAAATGGGGGAGTTGTTCAAGGTGATCGCCATCGGCCGTGGCATCGACCAGGCCTTGTGTGGCTTTTCCAGCGGTGACCAGAGCCGCCGGCTATAGCCGGAAAGACAGCTTTCTCCGACTGCCTGCAAAAGCTGTTGCTTTGTCGCAATTGGCCGCTACACTGAGGCGGTGGGATTAGCGGAGAAGAACCTCATGGATGTATCGTCAATCGGTAGTTTGAGTACCGCCCTGTCGCAGGCCCAGACCGGCGACGCGGTAAGTATGCTGGTGCTCAAGAAAGCCATCGACATCGAGGCGCAGAGCGCCCTGCAATTGCTGCAGGCGGTGCCGTCGGCACCGAGCAATCCCGCGCACTTGGGGAGCAGCGTCGACGTCAAGGCGTGATTTGATCCAGCCAGTCACGTAATGCGGCCGCTACCAGCGGCCATTCTTTTTCATGGGTCACGGCGTGGCCCATGTGGCGGAAAATATGGGCCGGCAGGCCGTAGGTATGGGCCGTTGTCTGAACCAGGAAAGCCGGCACCAGGACGTCGAGTTCGGCGCCCAGTATGAGCATCGGCGGTCGATGCATGGCATGCAGGTTGGGCAGGTTGAACATTGACATGTCCCACAGCGCGCGATGCGATTCGGGCTGCATCCGGTCGAGCCAGGCGGCCAGCATGGTCGGATCGATTTCGCCGGCGAACAGGGCTTCTTTAAGTATCTCGGTATCCGGGTAATTGCCACTCATGATGCGGTTGATGTCCATGAACAATTGCGGTTTCTGGAACATCAGGTGGAACTGGGCGGCAATCAGGCCTTGCGGCGGCACCGAGCAGACCAGGGCAACGCCCGGCACGTTGTGGTGCTCAAGATATTTCTGGACGACGAAACCGCCCATCGAGTGACCGATCAGCACCGGGCTGCAGCCCAGCCAGTCGACAACCGTTGTCACGTCGGCAACGAAGTCGTTGATTGAGTGCCAGTCGATCTGTTCGATTCCCTGGCTGCCCCCGTGACCGCGCAGCGAAAGGGCGTAACAGGGATAGCCGGCCTCGGCCAGGTAGGGCATGAAGGTTTCGGTCCACATCCAGCCGCCAGCGAAGGCGCCATGGATGAAGAGGACCGGGGGGCGCTCGCTCGGGGTGGCGGGAAGGCAGGAAAAGACTTCGAGGCCGTTAATGGTTTGAGTTTTTATCATGGCAATCTGTAGGGGTTGAAGCGTGATTAAATGCGACTTTCACCCTGCGGGGCAAGGCAAAATGCTGAAGTGGATACTGACCCTGGTTATCGCGATTTTCCTGCTGGGTATGGTCGCTCCCCATCTAGCGCGTTTTATCCGGTTTGGTCAATTGCCCGGCGATTTCAATTTTCGGTTTCGGGGTCGTCGTTATGCTGTTCCCGTGGCGACAACCCTGATCTTTTCACTACTGCTCTGGCTGATTTCGCGGGCCATTTAGCAGTTGCCGAACGGCATTGACGCGGGCGGCGTGGATAACTTCCGGAATTTTCGCCTTGTCGCCGCAACGCGCGGCGATCTGCCCGGCCGGCACGGCATTGACCGCGGCCAGCGCCGCAAGCAACAGGGGGGCTGAGTCGTAGGCGCGGTTTTCCCAGCCCAGGCGGCCGGTGTAATCGCTGTGGCAGGCTTCGAGCAGTTGCTGAAAACGCTCCGGCCGGCGCAGGGCGTCGTTTCTCTCCAGCAAGCCGACGATGGTGGCCGGTTTGAGGTCCGCCGCCCGATGGATGTTGCCATGATCGCGCGCCATCAGTCGCGCCAGGTCGCGGCAATCATTCGGCACTTTGAGGCGGCTGCTGAGCTGTTCGCAGAGGCGACTGCTGCGCTCTTCATGGCCGATATGGCGGGGCAGCAATTCGACCGGCGTTTCCGCCTTGCCCAGGTCGTGGGTCAGGGCGGCGTAGCGTACCGCCAAAGCATAGCCGTGCTGGGCTGCCCGGTCGACGACCAGCAGGGTGTGGAGGCCGGTGTCGATTTCGGGATGATAGTCGGCGCGCTGCGGCACGCCGAACAGGGCGTCGACTTCCGGAAGCAGGCGCCGCAGGGCACCGCATTCGCGCAGGACTTCGATCATCCGTGAAGGGCGGGCTTCGAGCAGCCCCTTGGCCAGTTCCTGCCAGACCCGTTCGGCCACCAGGTGATCGACTTCGCCGCTGGCCACCATCTGACGCATCAGGAGCAAGGTTTCCGGGGCAACGCCGAAATCGGCGAAACGGGCGGCGAAGCGGGCCAGGCGCAGAATCCGCACGGGATCTTCGGCAAAGGCCGGGCCGACATGGCGGAGGACTCTGGCTTGCAGATCCGCTTGGCCGCCAAAGGGGTCTACCAGTTGGCCGTCGTTGCCGCGGGCCATGGCGTTGATGGTCAGGTCGCGGCGGGCGAGATCCTGTTCCAGGGTGACGTCGGGTGCCGTGTGGAAAGTGAAGCCGTGGTAGCCGTGACCGCTTTTGCGCTCGGTGCGGGCGAGTGCGTATTCCTCGTGGGTCTGCGGCTGCAGGAAGACCGGGAAGTCCTTGCCGACCGGGCGAAAGCCCTCGGCCAGCATGCTTTCCGGTGTGGCGCCGACGACCACGTAGTCGCGGTCGACAACGGCCCGACCGAGCAATTCGTCGCGGACGGCGCCGCCGACGAGGTAAATCTGCACGGTCGAGCCGGAGTGGATTTAGCGCCCGGCGCGGAAGCGGAAGCCGTCGAGCTTGCCCTTCGGCGTGTTCTGCGCGATATAGGTCGGTGCGATGGCTTCCAGGGCGGTCGGCCGCCAATTGGCCGGCGGCTTGCAGGAGGCTTCGCAAACGCTATCGACCTGCATCGAACGCAGGTTGTCCGGCGACAGCAGCGGTTTCGGCGCCAGCCACAGCAGGCCGGCCTGCAGATAGGCCCAACCTTCGGACAGAGCGATGATTTTTGCCGTGCTGCCGGTCAGTTCGGCGGTGTAGTCGACCAGCTCGCGCAAGGTATAGACCTTGGGGCCGGCCAGATCGTAGGTCTGGCCAAAGGTGGATTCGTCGCCCAGGCTGTCGACCAAGGCGTCGGCCACATCGGCCGCCCATACCGGCTGGAAGCGGGCATGGCCGAAGCCGAGCGGGAAGATCGGCGCCTTCTTGAGCACTTTGGCGAAGGTCGACAGGAAGGAGTCGCCCAGTCCGAAAATAACCGAGGGACGGAAAATGGTGATGTCCAATACAGTCCGGGCGGCGCCGACGATGGCTTCGCCCTCGCCCTTCGAGCACAGGTATTCCGACGGTCCCTTGGCATCGGCCTTGAGGGCGCTGATGTGCACCAGGCGACGAACGCCGGTCGCCTGGCAGGCGGCAATGATCTTTTTCGGCAGTTCGACGTGAGCCTCGGCAAAATCCTTGCTGTACGGCAATTTGACGTCACGGCTGTGGAGGATGCCAACCAGGTTGATCACCGCATCCTTGCCCTGCATCAATGTCGCCAGCGTTTCCGGACAATGGATATTGGCTTCCGGCATCTCGACATTCGGCTGAATGATCAGAGCCTTGGTCCGTTCGCGACGGCGGGTCGGAATGGTGACTTCGATGCCGCGTTGCGACAGGCGGTTAGCGATATAGGTACCGAGAAAACCGCTACCCCCCAGCAGCAAGACCTTTTTGACGTCCATATGAAACCCCGGAAACAGAACTCTAAAAACTTGGATTTTAAGGCAAATCCGCCCCGGAGAACGGCCGGCCAGCGGCTTTTTTCAAGGCTTCGCCGTACGTTGCAGCGCCTTCTCGGCCGCTCTGTCGAAGAGCGAGTCGCGTGAACAGACCCGGGCGGTGCCCGTGGCCAGCATGTTTTCCAGACGTTCCGGATGGAGGGCGACGGCGAAGCCCCAGTCGGGATTGGCGATGAGCTGCAATTTACTGTCCAGGCTGCCGGTGCACAGGCGTCCGCACAGTGGCGGGGTGTCTGGCAGCGAGAACAGCAACCAGCTCCCCGGGCGGACCGGCGCCGGTCGGGCGCGGGCCGAATTCGGGCCGGCCTCGGCTTGGTCGAAAATTTTCAGGAGCAGCTTGCCGCTACTCAGTTCGCTGAATTCCTGGACGCTGGCGGTACTGTTCGGTAACGCCGTTTCGGTCCTGGCGGCTACCTGGCCGGCCGTGCCCCGCATGGCCGCCGACTGCAATTCGAAACAGGCGTCGAGGAAGGCGGTCTGCACCTCTTCCGGTACCTCGATGCGGGCCATGCCGGCGTTCAGGCGCAGCACCATCGGTTGCAGCATCTTGGCCAGTTGCTTACGCTCTTCCATGTCGGTTTTCGGCTGGATGCTCCACAGCAGGTCTTTGACCAGCGCGTTGTTTTCCTGCCAGGCGCTACTTTGTTCGCCTCGTTCCAGCCAGACGACGAGCAGGACCTTTTGCCAATAGGTGCGCAGGAATGTCGCAACGCGGTCCGGGGTTTCCTTCGTCAAGTGCTGCTCGATGGCCTGTTGGCAACGTCGTTTTGCCTGGTTGTGGCGTTCAACCTGATGCAGCAGCGGAGCGTAAGCTTCGGCCGAGCCGGCGACCGTCGCATCGCGCTCGGCGATCAAACTGTCCAATTCACCGATGTGACGTTCGAAGACCTGGAGATCATCGGAAAATTCCGTGCGCACTTGCGTGGCAATGGTCCGGATGCGTGAACAGACGGGATTTTCTGGCGAGATATCGAGCGGCAGACCGAGCGCCGCCCGGGCAATCTTGTCGAGTAGTTGGCGGGCCGGGTGATTTTGCCCGGTGAAAAAGCCGGGGTCGAGTAGCGCGGCTTTGAGCAGTGGAATTTGCAGGCTGGAAAGCGCCGTCTTGATGGCCTCGGGGAGGATAGGGGAGGCAAAGATGGTCTCGAAGATCAGGGCCAGCGCATCGATGCTGGCGGCTTCCGGAGCGCCGGTCGGGATGCCCAGCTCGCTCGAATTCAGGGCTTGCGGCGGGGCCAGTTTGTCGTCGCGGTCGGAGGAGAAGAGGCCGGGAATCAGGGCTTCCAGCGAGGGGTGCGTGGCGGTCAGCGAGAGATTGGAGTGCGGATTGGGGGCCAGCTTTCCTGAGCGTTCCAATTCATCGAGGCGGGCCAGCAGACGTTTTTGCATGGCGAGTGAGGCCAGGGAAGCATTTTGGCCGGCCTCGAAAGCGAAAAACTCACTGCTCGGGCCGAGCAGACTTTTTTGCAGGGCGGCGGCCGGATTCGGGGCGGCGGTCGTTGTCGCTGCCGTACCGGTGGAAGGGGCTTCCGGTGCTGTGATAATCGACGGCAGGGCCGTTTCGACATGGCGTTTGGCCAGAAAATCGTTGACCGAGTTGTAGACGATGGACAGATACTGGGAAAAATAGATTTCCAGTTGGCTGACACGGGCCATCGTCTGCTCGTGGTTTTCCCCGAGTTTGTTGCAGAACTCCAGCAAGCCGACGGCAATTCCCTTGGGGCCGACCGGATTATCGGCCGGATTCAGGTCGGAGCGATTGAGGAGGGTCGCGAAACGCAGATAGACCGGCCACAGGTCGGCACCAATACGCTCCATCAGGCGCGCCGTAAAATTGCTGAGGCGGATTTCCAGCTCAAGATCGCTTTCGCCGACCAGCGATATGCGCGAGGCCGTCAGTCCGCTGGCCTCGTTGAAACCGCTGCGGCGTCGTGCCGCCACCATCTCGTCGAAATAATCGCCGACGCTCTGCTGGAAGACCTGCACCGCGCTGGCCGGAACCCGCTCGGCTTCCTGCAGCAACTGTCCGAGTTGCTTCAGGTAGAGGGAACGGCAATCGCGCAGTATGTGGAATGCATCGTCGGAAGTTGTGACGGAGGTTTTCGGAGGGACGGACTGGTAAACCATATGGCAAGTCGAACGCTCGGCGGATGATATTGAATACTAAGGCAAATCAGCGTCTTTAGGGGTGTCGGCGGTACGCGCGCCAACAATTCCGAGGCGGGCTTTCAAAGAGTCCGGCTTGCCATTGAAGATAATCGAGTAATACACGGCATTACTCATGACTTTCTTCACATAGTCCCGGGTTTCGCTGAAAGGAATAGTTTCGGCGTAGATTGCCCCTTCCAGCGGCTGCTCGGCCCGCCATTTCTTGGCCCGGCCGGGGCCGGCGTTGTAGGCGGCAGAGGCCAGCACCGGATGGTTGTCGAGGTTTTCCATGACCAGTCGCATGTAGCTGGTGCCAAGCAGGACATTGGTTTCGGTTTCATTGACCCGGCCGTGGTTGTAATCGCGCAAGCCGATTTTCTTGGCGACCCATTTCGCGGTGGCCGGCATGAGCTGCATCAGCCCAGAAGCACCGACATTCGATTTGGCGCTGGTAATGAAACGGCTTTCCTGGCGCATCAGACCGTATACCCACGCATCGTCCAGCGACTGGTTCTGGGCGGCCGGCCGGACCTGGTCGCCATAGGGGGCAAGAAAGCGCAGACTGTAATCGTGTTCGCTTTTCGTCCGCTCGGCGGTATTGATGGCGCGGTCCCAGATCTGGTTGCGGCGGGCGAGATCGGCGGCGGCCAGCAACTCGCGGTCGTCCATGCCGCGCAGCGACCAGTTCCATTCCTTGACCGCCTCGGTCCGCATCTCCAGGCGGAAAAAGGCCAGCGCGCGGCGGATGGCGGGGTTGTCGCGGGCGGCTTTTTGTTCGTCGGCGGTGGCCGGCCGGGCTTTCGGGGGGGGCGTGATGGCGCGGCCCAGTTCCTCGTCGGCCAAGTTGCCGTAGAAACTGGCCTGACCAGCAATTTTCTCGAACTGCGCATTGGCTTCGGTGGTCCGGCCGCCCGCCTTGTGGGCGCGGCCCAGCCAGTAGGTCCACTCGGCTTGGGCGGCCAGGGCTGGCGGCATGGCGAGAATGGTGTTGTGGACGATGCCCCATTCCTTGGCGCGTAGCGCGGCCCGCACTTTCCATTGGTAAGCATCGTCGGACAACGCGATTTTGCCGGCGTTTTCGTACCAGCCGACGGCTTCCGGCAAGTGCCGTTTTGCCGCCTGCAGGGCGATCTGGCTCCAGGCCCACTGCTTTTCCGGTTCCAGGAGCCGGCTTTTCAACTTTTCCAGCTCATCCGAAGCGATGCGCGGATCATTGCTGGCGATGCGTTGGATGGCAAAAGTCGCCAGTTCGCGGCCGGCCCGACTGGTGTACCAATTGGGGGCTTGCCGGACGAGATAGGCCATCGGATTGTTGATTGCCGAGTCGAGCAATTTGCCGTCCGGCATCTGGCTGTCCGGCAGGTAATTAAGGGTCGTCTTGGTCCATGCCGGGCGATTGGCTTCCAGTTGGCGACGGGCCCGTGCCCAGACATCATCGCTGCCCATGCGCTGACTGGTGATCAGCGCGTCTATCAGCGGCCGGCAAGGCTCGGGCGGTTCAAGTTGGCTGAGCCACTGTTTCGCCGCTTCGTCGAGGACCGAACGGTCGTCGCGGGCGAGTCGGGCCTGCTGGTAATAGCAGGTGACATCCGCTTCCGGGGCGAGCAGCTTGCCATATTCACCATCGATGTCGTTCCAGGCGGAGCGCTTGCCCAGCCAGCGTATCCAGTCGGCGCGCAATCTTTCGGCAACATAGCTCTTGTCGTTGCGCTCAAGGAAGCTGCGCATCGCGGCGGCGTCTCCCTGATCCATCCACATGCGCAGGCGGTAGTTTTCGACATAGGCGGCCAGTTCGTGATTGCCGAGTTGCCCCGTCGCCCTTTCCAGCTTGTTGCGGTCGCCGGCACGGAAGGCGTCGCGGGCGGCGAGGTAGGCAGAATCATTGCCGTCCTGGGCGAAAAGCGAAAACGAAAGCGACAAACCGAGAAGTAGAACGCGAAACTTCATGCTAGATTTCTGTGATGACTGATCGGTTTGAGGATAACACGGCCTGGCGACGGGCGTTGCGGCGCGAGATGGTGGCGCGGCGGGCGGCCCTGGGCGAGGCGCAGCACGCCGAGCTGTCGGCGGCGATCGTCGGGCACCTGAAAAGGTACTTGCCGCCGCCGCAGCGGGTGGCCTTCTGTTGGCCGATCAAGCATGAGCCGGACGTGCGGGCCGCGGTGGACTACTGGACTGCGTCGGGAGCCCTCGCCGCGCTGCCGGTCGTCATCGACCCGGCGGCGCCACTGGCCTTCCGTCCCTGGGACGCGGAGACGCCGTTGGTGATGGATCGCTACGGTATCCCGATGCCGGCCAGCGGCGAGTTCGTGTCTCCGGATCTGATCCTCTTGCCGCTCAACGGCTTCGATGCCGCCGGTTACCGTCTGGGTTATGGCGGCGGCTATTTCGACCGCACGCTGGCGGCGCTTTCTCCTCGCCCCCTGGCCGTCGGGGTCGGTTTCGAAATTAATCGGGTCGCCAGCATCCGCCCGGAAAGCCACGACCAGCGGCTTGACTGGATCGTCACCGAGGCCGGTGCGTTTACGCCGCAGGTGGTTTGAGGCCGTAGGCGCCGAGGGCAAAGAGCACGCCGACCAGCGAAGCCAGCAGCGCCTGGCGCAAGTCGTAGAGCCCGGTGCGTAGCGCCAGTTCCAGTGTGTAGCCATGCTGCAGGGCGAGAAAAGCGGCGCCCAGCGCAATGGCCAGCCAGGCGCGGCTGTGCCGGCTGCCTTGTCCCCGCTGCAGGAAACGTTCGGTGGCCACCCAGGCGATGCTGGTCTGGGCAATGGCGGCCAGCAGCAGGGCCAGCACGGCGAGGAGATAGGGGTTCATGCTTTCTGGCAGGCGGCGACGAAGCGATTCAGTGCCTCGTCGAGGGTGGCGCGGGTACAGCCGAAATTGAGGCGCAGCCAGCCCGGGGCACCGAAGTCGGCGCCGTCGGAAAGGCCCAGGCCATGCGCTTCGAAATGGGCGGCCGGCTTGCCGAGATCGAGCTGGCGAACATCGATCCAGCTCAGGTAGGTGGCTTCGACGTGACTTGTCTCGACGCCGGCGGTGGTGCCGACGACGGCTTCAACGCGGTCGCGGTTGCCGGCGAGGTAGTCGATCAACTCGCCATGCCAGTCGTCGCAGTCGCGGTAGGCGGCTTCCGTGGCGGCCAGGCCGAGAATGTTGGTGTGCGGCACGATGCCCTGCATAGCCTGGGCGAAGCGGCGACGCAGCCCGGCATCGGGAATCACCGCGAAAGCGCTGCCCAGGCCGGGGATGTTGAAAGTCTTCGACGGCGCCATCAGCGTGATGCTGCGTTGGGCGGCGTCGGGTGACAGGCTGGCAAAGGGAATGTGCCGCCGGTTGGCGTCGAGTATCAGGCCGCAGTGGATTTCGTCGGAACAGACGATCAGGTCGTTTTGCTCGGCGAAGTTGGCGAGGTCGACGAGTTCCTCGCGCGTCCAGCAGCGGCCGACCGGGTTATGCGGATGACAGAGCAGGAACAGGCGGCTGGCGTCGCTGACGGCCGCTTGCCGGGCGGCGCTATCCCATTGCCAGTGCTGGTCGGTGCAGGCCAGTTCGAAGCGTTTCAGCGGGCGGCCGGAGAAATGCGGCGCGGAAAGGAAGGGCGGGTAAATCGGCGTCGCCGTCAGCACCTCACCGTCGACGGCGCGGCAGGCGATGTTCAGGCCGCTGACCAGACCCGGTAGCCAGACCAGCCATTCGGCTTCAATGCGCCAGTCGTATTGGCTTTCCAGGTGAGCGAGTACTGACTCCGTCAGCGATGGCCAGGGCCCGCCATAGCCGAAAACGCCGTGTTCGATGCGCCGCTGCAAGGCGGCGATGACCGGCGGCGGTGCGGCAAAATCCATGTCCGCCACCCACAGCGGCAGGATGTCGCGACCGGCGTACTTGCCCCACTTGATGGAGTCGGAAGCGCGCCGGTCGGTGGGCTGGTCGAAAATACTCAAACTTCGAGGTGCTGATAGAGGGCGGTCGACAGATAACGTTCGCCAAAGGACGGAATGATGACGACGATCAGCTTGCCGGCGTTTTCCGGACGCTTAGCCAGTTCGAGCGCGGCCCAGGTTGCGGCGCCGGAGGAAATGCCGACCAGCAGGCCTTCTTCGGTGGCCATGCGGCGGGCGATGGCGAAGGCGTCGTCATTCTTGACGCGGATCACTTCGTCGTAGATGGCCGTATTCAGAATGGCCGGCACGAAACCCGCGCCGATGCCCTGGATCGGGTGCGGCCCCTTGGCGCCGCCCGACAAGACCGGCGAGGCATCGGGTTCGACGGCAACGATGCGGACGCCAGGCCGCCGGGCCTTGAGCACTTCACCGACACCGGTCACCGTGCCGCCGGTACCGACGCCGGAAACGAAGATGTCGACCTGGCCGTCGGTGTCGCGCCAGATTTCCTCGGCCGTCGTGTTGCGATGCACTTCCGGATTGGCCGGGTTTTCGAATTGCTGCGGGATGAAATATTTTGCATCGGCTTCGGCCATCGCCTTGGCTTTGGCGATGGCGCCGCCCATGCCTTCCGGTCCCGGTGTCAGGATCAGTTCGGCGCCGTAGGCCTTGAGCAGCAGCTTGCGCTCGCGGCTCATGGTTTCCGGCATCGTGAACGCGCACTTGATGCCGCGTGCCGCGCAGACCATGGCCAGGCCGATGCCGGTGTTGCCGGAGGTCGGTTCGAGCACGACGGTGTCCGGGCCGATCTTGCCGGCGGCGACGGCAGCATCGAGCATGGCGACGGCGATGCGATCCTTGACGCTGTGCCCCGGGTTGAAAAATTCGAGCTTGGCGGCGATCGTCGCACCAGCACCTTCAGTGATGCGATTGAGGCGAACCAGCGGCGTGTTGCCGACCAGCTCGGTAACGTTGTTGGCGATCTTCATGGGCTTCTCCCGGATTTGGTGGTGCGATTGTAGGCGAGTCAGCGCAGGCTGTGGGTGGAAACGCATGCCGCCCGGGCTTCCCCGAACAATCGGCCCTGCCCCAGACGGGCGCCCAGTTGGCGGGCTTGCGCAAACTCGCCGGCCTGGCTGATGTCGCTGACATGGATTTTCGCCGGGCAGTCCTGACCGATTTCGCTCAGGGCGCCCAACGGTCGTTTGATGATGTCGACGGCGAACAGTTCAGGATGTTCGCCATCGCCGGTTAGGGCAATGCGATAGCCGCGTGCCCGGTAATTGTTCACCGCATCGGCCAGACGCTGGTCGTCGAGCAGCGGGCCGCTGGCCAGTTCGAGAACGAGATCGTCGGGGGCCAGACCGCAACGCTTGAGGACCGCCTCGAACACCAGGCCGTGCCGGGCCGGCACGGCCAGTAGATGGCGCGGATGCACCGACAGTTGCAGGTAGCCGCCGGCATGGCGGCGCTGGGCGAGAAAATTGAGGGCGTGCAGGGTGCGGCACAGGCGGTCGAATTGGACCACGGCTTCGGCTGTCTGGCAGGCGGCATAGGCCTCTTCGGCGGTGATGGCCGCGCCGTCATCGCGGCTGGCGGCGAGAAAAGCCTGGTGGCCGACGACCTGCCCGCTTTCGATGTCAACGATGGGCTGGAACAGTGAGCGCAGGCGCAGGCCGTCATGCCAGGCGGCAGCGCCCGCGCCGTCGCCATACAGCGTGCTGTCGCCGGCGGTATCGGTACTGTTGAAATAACGGATCAGGTCGGTCAGCGGCATGCTTTTATTTTTTCAGGTAGATCTGGTCGAAGCTGCCGCCGTCCGCAAAGTGGGTCTTTTGCGCCTTTCCCCAGCCGCCGAAGGTGTCGTCGATGGTGACCAGTTTGAGCTTGGGGAACTGCGCGGCGTATTTGGCGGCAATCTTGCTGTCGCGCGGCCGGTAGTAATGTTTTGCCGCGATGTTCTGGCCTTCCTCGGAATACAGGTAGTCGAGATAGGCCTGGGCGGTCAGCCGTGTGCCGCGCTTGTCGACCACCTTGTCGACGACGGCAACCGGCGGTTCGGCGAGGATCGACAGGCTGGGCGCGACGATCTCGAACTTGTCCTTGCCGATTTCATTGACCGCCAGTTGGGCTTCATTTTCCCAGGCAATCAGCACGTCGCCGAGGCCGCGTTCGACAAAAGTCGTGGTCGAGCCGCGGGCGCCGGAATCGAGTACCGGCACGTTCTTGAAGATCGCGGTGACCAGTTCCCTGGCCTTCTGTTCGTTGCCACCCGGCTGCTTCAGCGCCCAGGCCCAGGCCGCCAGGTAGTTCCAGCGGGCGCCGCCGGAGGTCTTGGGATTCGGCGTGATGACGGCGATGCCGGGGCGGGCCAGATCGTTCCAGTCGCGGATGGCCTTTGGATTGCCCTTGCGTACCAGGAAAACGATGGTCGAGGTATAGGGGGCGGAGTTGTGCGGGAAGCGCTTTTGCCAGTCGGCCGGAATCAGGTGGCGTTCAGCCAGCGCATCGAGATCGGAACCCAGGGCCAGAGTCACGACATCGGCTTCCAGGCCGTCGGCCACCGAACGCGCCTGCTTGCCGGAACCGCCGTGCGACTGGCGGATATTGATGCTTTGCCCGGTCTTGCCCTGCCAGTACTTGCCGAAGGCGGCGTTGAAATCCTTGTACAGCTCGCGCGTCGGGTCGTAGGAGACGTTGAGCAGGCTCATCTGGGCAAAGGCATTGCCCAGCGTCAAGGCGGTGATGAGGACCGCAGAAAAAACCTGTTTGCGCATGAAAAACTCCCGTCAATCGAGTCAGAACTCGGAATGACGGGAGTATAGGCTGGCCGGGCTTATTCAGTGAAAGAAGGAATTTTCACTAATAAATAGCCGCTGGGAATTAGCCGAGAAAAAGCTTGTAGGCCGGATTCTGGCTTTCGTCCCAATGGGCGTAGCCAAGATTCTTCAGGAATTCCCGGAACTGCCCCATTTCACTGCCCGGAACCTGCATGCCGACCAGCACCCGGCCGTAGTCGGCACCATGGTTGCGGTAATGGAACAGGCTGATGTTCCAGCCGGCACTCATCTGGGTCAGGAAATTCATCAGGGCGGCCGGTCGCTCGGGAAACTCGAAGCGATACAGCAGTTCGCTCATGCCGTCATCGCAGACTTGCGGCGCATGGCCGCCAACCATATGGCGGATGTGGTTCTTGGCCATTTCGTCGTCGGTCAGATCGAGCGTTGGATAGCCATGCTTGACCAGTTGTTCGAGCAGCTTGTTCGACTCGTGGCGATCGGCGACCTGGATGCCGACGAAGACATGGGCTTCGCTGGCAGTGTGGTAGCGGTAATTGAATTCGGTGACGTTGCGCTTGCCGATCAGGCCGAGGAACTTCTTGTAGGCCCCGGCCTTTTCCGGCAGCGTCACGGCGAATACCGCTTCCCTTTGCTCGCCGACTTCGGCCCGTTCGGCGACGAAGCGCAGGCGGTCGAAATTCATGTTGGCGCCGGAAGTCACGGCGATCAGGTTCTTGTCCTTGAGCTTGTGCTGGCGGGCATATTCCTTGGCGCCGGCAACGGCCAGCGCGCCGGCCGGCTCGACGATCGAGCGGGTGTCCTCGAAAACGTCCTTGATCGCGGCACAGATGGCGTCGGTGTCGACCAGGATGATGTCGTCGAGGTATTCCTTGCACAGGCGGAAGGTTTCCTCGCCGACGTATTTGACGGCCGTGCCGTCCGAGAACAGCCCGACCTGCTCAAGACGAACGCGCTTGCCGGCGGCAATCGACTGTTTCATCGCGTCGGCGTCGAAGGTCTCGACGCCGATGACCTTGATTTCCGGGCGCAGGCGCTTGATGTAGGCGGCGACGCCGGCCGCCAGACCGCCGCCACCGATGGCGCAGAACACGGCGTGGATCGGCCCGCTATGGCGCGAATGCTGGCGCAGGATTTCCATGGCGACGGTGCCCTGGCCGGCGATCACTTCCGGATCGTCGAAGGGGTGCACGAAGGTCAGCTTTTCGACTTTTTCCAGCTCCAGCGCGTGGGCGTAGGAATCGTCGAAAGAGTCGCCATGCAGCACGACTTCGCCACCGCGCTGGCGCACCGCGTCGACTTTGATGGCCGGCGTCGAAGTCGGCATGACGATGACTGCCCGGCAGCCGAGCTTGGCGGCTGACAGGGCAACGCCCTGGGCGTGGTTGCCGGCCGAGGCGCAGATGACGCCGCGTTTCATTTTCTCGGCCGACAGGCTGGCGATCTTGTTGTAGGCGCCGCGCAGCTTGAAGGAGAACACCGGCTGCATGTCCTCGCGCTTCAGGATAATCTTGTTGCCGACCCGGCCGGAAAGGTTGGCGGCAAGTTCGAGTGGCGTTTCGATGGCCACGTCGTAAACCTGTGCGTTGAGAACTTTTTCGAGATAATCCGGGTGCATGGCGCGATTCATTTAGGGCAAAAGGGGGATTCTACGGGTGGAGTGGCTAAACGTCACGGCGGAATACGGCTTGGCGGGGCTGTTTGCCGGCAGTTTTCTCTCGGCGACGCTGCTGCCGGGCGGCTCGGAAGCCCTGCTCTGGGGCTTTCTCCGGCTGCATCCCGGTGAATCCGGCCTGGCCCTAGCGCTGGCCACGTTGGGCAACACGGCCGGCGGCATGACGTCCTGGTGGTGTGGCCGCTACCTGCCGCGCTGGCAGAAGCTGGAAAACCTGCCGCAGCGCGAGCGGCTCGAACGCTGGGGCAGCCCGGTTCTGCTCCTCGCCTGGCTGCCCCTGGTCGGTGATGCCCTGTGCGTCGCCGCCGGCTGGCTGCGCCTGCACTGGCTGCCCTGCTGCCTGTGCATGGCGCTCGGCAAGTTCGCCCGTTACTGGCTGGTGGCGCAGGCCGCCCTGGCCGGCTGAAGCCTGGCGCCGGGGCCGGGCAACGGCAGCGAGATCAAATTCCGGAACCTGCTGTCCTGCTCGTCAGCCGCTTGCCCCGGCCGCATGTTCCCGGGCCAGCGCCTGCTTCTGTTCGTCCTTGATCTCCTGCCATGAACGTCCGGCCTCGATGCCGGAAAGACGCGCTTCGAACTTCAGGCAGGCCCTGGCCAGGACGGCTTCGAGCCTGATGCCGCGCTCCTTCTCCAGCGCGACCACGGCATTCAGGCTGTTCCACAGCAGGTCGCCAAGTTCGTCTTCCAGATAGCAGGCGCGCTGCCGGGGTATCTCTTCGATGACCTCCTCGACCTCGTCCTGCAGCCCTTGCAGATAACTTTCCGGGCCTGAATACCAGGGATTGTTCCGGTCATACACGGCTTTGCGCCTGACGATTGCCAGCAATTTCTCGAAGTTTTCCATCGGAACCAGACAATTAACGGACCAGGCCCGATTTTGCCCGAGACAGGCGGTTGTGTCCCCGGCGCGCTTCGGCTTGCGGCTCAAGGCGAGCCGCCGGCAGGCCGCCTGAACCTTTGGCGGGAGTGCACGTCTACCTCGGCCCGCGTCTTGCGCCGCAATACGCTAAAATCCACCTTTTGACGGACCCCGGCTGCTTCCATGACTGCCCGCCTGCGCGAAATCCCCTACAACTACACCTCGTTTTCCGATCGCGAGATCGTCATCCGCCTGCTCGGCGCCGACAACTGGGCCGTACTCGACGAACTCCGTTCCGAGCGCGTCACCGGCCGTTCGGCCCGCATGCTTTACGAGGTGCTGGGCGACATCTGGGTCGTGCAGCGCAATCCCTACCTGGTCGATGACTTGCTGGCCAATCGCGAACGGCGCGATGCGCTGGTCAATGCCCTGCATCATCGCCTTTCGGAGGTTGAAAAGCGTCGTGCGGCCACCGAAGATGAAGGTCCGGAGCGTTCGGCCAAGGTCAAGCGCCTGGTCGATGCGGCACGCGACGCCGTCAACCGTTTCGCCGAGCGCTTCGGCGAAGCCCACGACCTGCGCCGCAAGGTGACGAAGATCCTGAGCAAGCACACGCGCAAGGACAATATCGCCTTCGACGGCCTGGCCCGCGTTTCGCACGTCACCGACGCGACCGACTGGCGCGTCGAATATCCTTTCGTCGTCCTTTACCCGGATACGGAAGAGGAAATCGGCCACCTGGTGCGCGGCTGTATCGAGGCCGGTCTGACCATCATTCCGCGGGGTGGCGGCACCGGTTATACCGGCGGCGCCGTGCCGTTGACGGCGAATTCGGCCGTCATCAATACCGAAAAGCTCATCGATATCGGCCCGGTCGAGGAACTGGTGCTGGCTGGCCATGAAACGCCGTACGCGACGATTCGTACCGGCGCTGGCGTCGTCACCGACCGCGTTGCGGAAGCCGCTTCGCTGGCTGGCCGTGTCTTTGCTGTCGACCCGACTTCGGCTTCCGCTTCCTGCATCGGCGGCAACATCGCCATGAATGCCGGCGGCAAGAAGGCCGTGCTGTGGGGCACGGCGCTCGACAACCTGGCCTGGTGGAAGATGGTCGACCCGGATGGCAACTGGTTGGAAGTCGAGCGCGTCAATCACAACTACGGCAAGATCCACGAGCAGGAAAACGTCGAATTCCGTTTGAAGCGTTTCGACCCGAGCGGCAAGAAGTTTCTCGGCGAGGAAATCCTGACCATGCCGGGTGCCGCCTGTCGCAAGACCGGGCTGGGCAAGGACGTCACCGACAAGTTCCTCGGCGGCGTGCCCGGCGTGCAGAAGGAAGGCACCGACGGCATCATCGTCGCGGCGCGCTGGGTGCTGCACAAGATGCCGCCGGTGACGCGCACCGTCTGCCTCGAATTCTTCGGCCAGGTGCGCGAAGCCGTGCCGGCCATCGTCGAGATCACCGATTATTTCAAGCCGGGCGGTGCCGGGCATGCGGCCGGTGTCCTGCTGGCCGGCCTCGAACACATGGACGAGCGCTATGTGAAGGCCGTCGGTTATGCGACCAAGGCCAAGCGCCATGGCCGGCCGAAGATGGTCCTGATTGGCGATCTCGTCGGTCACGACGAAAAGGCCGTGATGGCCGCCGCCTCGGAAGTCGTCCGGATGTGCAACCTGCGCGCCGCCGAAGGCTTCATCGCCGTCGATGCCGAGACGCGCAAGAAATTCTGGCTCGATCGTTCGCGCACGGCGGCCATTTCACGCCATACCAATGCCTTCAAGGTCAATGAAGACGTCGTCATTCCGCTGCCGCGCATGGGCGATTACTGCGACGGCATCGAACGCATCAACATCGAGCTGTCCACGCAGAACAAGCTGGCCCTGTGCGATGCGCTGACCGCCTTCTTCCAGGGCGACCTGCCCTTGCATCGTGGCGACACGACGCTCGATACCAATGTGCTGCTCGGCGATCGTCGCCAGGCGGCGCTCGATTACATCGCCGCCGTCCGCCTGCGCTGGGAATGGCTGCTCGACAACCTCGACCTGCCGCTGGCCGAAGCCGAATCGCGCTTCCTCTCCTATGGCGTACAGGCCGGCGAACTGACCAACAAAGCCGCCGATCCGAGGCTCTTTCACCGTCTGCAGGATTATTCGGTACGCGTCTCGTGGAAGCAGGAACTGCACGCCCGCCTGGCCAAGATTTTCGACGGCGGCGTCTATCGCCCGATCCTCGAGCGCCTTGAGGCGATCCATAAGGAAGTGCTGCGCGGCCGCGTCTTCGTCGCCCTGCACATGCATGCCGGCGACGGCAACGTGCATACCAACATCCCGGTCAATTCCGACAATTACGAGATGTTGCAGACGGCCAACAAGGCGGTCGAGCGCATCATGCATCTGGCGCGTTCGCTGGATGGCGTGATTTCCGGCGAACACGGCATCGGCATCACCAAGCTGGAATTCCTGACCGAAGCCGAAATCGCGCCCTTCCGCGCCTACAAGCAGAAGGTCGATCCGCACAACCATTTCAACAAGGGCAAACTGATGCCCGGCGGCGACATGAGCAAGGCCTATACGCCGTCCTTCAGCCTGCTCGGTACCGAATCGCTGATCATGGAACAGTCGGAAATCGGCAAGATTTCCGACATGGTCAAGGACTGCCTGCGCTGCGGCAAATGCAAGCCGGTGTGCTCGACGCATGTGCCGCGCGCCAATCTGCTTTACTCGCCGCGCAACAAGATTCTCGCCACGTCGCTGCTGGTCGAGGCCTTCCTCTACGAAGAGCAGACCCGGCGCGGCATTTCGCTGAAGCATTTCGATGAATTCAACGATGTCGCCGACCATTGCACGGTCTGCCACCGCTGCGTCAAACCCTGCCCGGTGGACATCGATTTCGGCGATGTCTCGGTGGCGATGCGCAACTTCCTGCGCAAACAGAAAAAGAAGCGCTTCAGTCCCGGCACTTTCGCGGCGCTGACTTATCTGAATCTCAAGGATCCGGCGACCATCAAGCTGATGCGTTTCGGCATGATGGACTTCGGTTTCAAGGCCCAGCGCCTGGCGCACCGGGTGGCCAAGGCCCTCGGTCTGACCCAGGACAGCCGCCAGCACCCGCCGGCGACGCTGGGGGCGCCAACGGTCAAGACCCAGGTCATCCATTTCCTCAACCGGCCGATGCCGGGCAACCTGCCCAAGCGCACCTCGCGCGCCCTGCTCGATATCGAGGACGACAAGGTCATCCCGGTCATCCGCAATCCGCACAAGACGACGGAAGAATCGGATGCCGTCTTCTACTTCCCGGGTTGCGGCTCGGAGCGCCTGTTCTCGCAGGTCGGCCTGGCCACCCAGGCGATGCTCTATGAAGTCGGTGCGACCACCGTGCTGCCGCCGGGCTACCTGTGCTGCGGCTATCCGCAGACCTCCTCGGGCGATGAGGACAAGGGCCAGAAGATCACCACCGATAACCGCGTGCTCTTCCACCGCGTCGCCAACACCCTGAATTATCTCGACATCAAGACGGTGATCGTCTCCTGCGGTACCTGCATGGATCAGTTGCAGAAATACCAGTTCGAGAAAATCTTCCCGGGCTGCCGCCTGCTCGACATCCACGAGTACCTGATGGAAAAGGGCGTCAAGCTGCAGGGGGTCGAAGGCACCCGCTACATGTACCACGATCCCTGCCACACGCCGATGAAGGTCTATGCGCCGCTCGCCGTGACCAAGGCCCTGATGGGCCAGGACGTGCCGCTGACTGACCGCTGCTGCGGCGATGCCGGCTCCTTCGCCTATGCGCGGCCGGACATCGCGACCCAGGTCAAATTCCGCAAGCAGGAAGAGATCGAAAAGGGGGCGACGGCCTTGCGGGCCGACGGTTTCAAGGGCGACGTGAAGATCCTGACCTCCTGCCCGGCCTGTTTGCAGGGGCTTTCCCGCTATGACGACGATGCCGGCACCCAGGCCGATTACATCGTGGTCGAGATGGCCAAGCACCTGCTCGGCGAAAACTGGGCGGCGCAGTATGTCGACCGGGCCAACCACGGGGGCATCGAGCGGGTATTGCTGTAAAGCAGGGGGGCATGAAAGCGCAGCTTGCGGGATTGCCTCTCTGATGTAATGCTAGTCACATGACTGGAGTGACGGACATGGACAACGGCGACAAGGCCTGTGAATTATGTACGGCGGCGGGAGGGGTTCTCCTTTGGGAATCTCCCTGCTGTCGCATCGTGCGTGTGATGGATGCGCAATACCCCGGTTTTTGCCGGGTCATCTGGACCGCGCATGTGCGCGAAATGACCGACCTCCCTGTCGAACAGCAGCAAGCCTTGATGCAGGTGGTGTTCGCCGTCGAAGCCGTGGTTCGTGCTTTGTTCCAGCCGCATAAGATCAATCTCGCCTCTTTCGGCAACATGGTGCCGCATATGCACTGGCATATCATTCCCCGCTGGCTGGATGACCAGCATTTTCCCGAGCCGATCTGGGGGGCGGCTCAGCGCGCCGGCCGGGCGGCCCGCCCCGTCGTCGATGATGCGACGCTGAGTCAGGCCTTGGCGCGCGCCCTTGCCACCGTCGTCACCCGTACGGGAAATCCATCATGACCAGCGTGACAGAATTGTCGTTTCCCAATCGACAGAGCGGCATGGATTATCTTTCCCAGTTGCCGCTGGTCAATCCGCTCCTCGCCGAGCAGCAGCTTATCCGCTTTCTCGATGCCCTGTTGGCGGGGCCGCCTGAACCGGGTGTCTTACTCGCGTTGCTCGAACAGGCGCGGGCACCGATCTGTTTCGTCGAAGAGGAAATGGCGCGGCGCTATCACAACAAGCCGCTGGTTCTGGCTGACGAAGAAGAAGCTTGCTTCCAGCAGGTGGTTTCCGTGTGGCGCAAGATGGGCAAGGCCTACGCCTTATGTGCCCGCCTTGAGGAGCCCGCTCACGAGAACCCGCAGTATGCCGGTCTGATGGCGATGATTCTGCATCGCTGCCTGTATTACACCGGCATGATCATTCTCGAGCATTACCGGGCGCGCCGGGAATTGCCGGCCGGAATCTGGATGGAACTGCACGGTTACTACGAAACCGCCGAAGAATGGGGCATCGCCTATACGCCGGTCCAGGATGCCCTGGAAAGCAGCCTGCAGGCGACCCATTGTGCGGCAGCCTACACTACCTTGCTGCTGATCGAGATTGCCAGTCCGTACAGCAACAGCGTGCGGAATCTGAACCTCATCCGTCGTTGGGCGGGCCTTTGGGCGCCCTTGGTTTCCCTTCATGCGCTGGACGATGATCTTGAAGTGCCACCCTATATCGTCGAGTTGATGAAGGATTCCCCATTGCATCCGTGTTCGGTGGCGGACAGCCCGGGCCGCGATGCGCGCCAGCTGGACACGACGCGGCTGGGTTTGCAGATCAACCACATGCTGAGTCAGTTGCGGCAGCGCATCACCCCTTCCCAGCTCGGTCTCGGCGAGGAAACCAGCGGCCATGTCATCGAATTGCTCGAACATCTCTCCCGGCCCTGGAGCCAGTCCGCGTCACCGCGCAAATTCCGGCGTTACCCGAGCGAGGGGGTGGCCCGGGTGGCGCTCGGCTTCGAGGCGATGCATTTTTGTGTGACCGGCCAGTCGTTCGAGCAGCCCGATGCGGCGCGCGCCTATTCGCGGGAAGAGTTCGACCAGCTCTTCACCTTCCGGGACCGGGCCGACCCGGGGCAGGCATTGAGTATCAAACCGCAGATCAGTTTCCCGGTCGACGAGTGGTTGGTGATCAACCACTCGGCCAACGGCTTTCGTCTGGCCCGCAGTTGTGCCGGGCAGAAAATCGCGCATGGCCAGTTGATGGTGGTTTGCCCGCATGATGGCGAGCATTTCCTGCTCGTGTACGCAACCTGGCTGATGCAGGAGGCAGATGGCGGCTTGATTGTCGGCGTTGCCACCTTACCCGGCATGCCGCAAGGGGTCGGCGTGCGCTATGCCGAGAAAGGCAATGCCGCCCATCAGCGCTTCGTCCGTGCCTTCCTGCTGCCAGCGGTGCCGGTGGTGCGCGAAGAGGGCTCGATCGTTCTGCCGTCCGGTCTCTACCAGGCCAGTCGCGTACTCGAAGTCGCCGCTGGCGAGGAGGTCTGGCAGCTACGCCTGAAACATATTTTGCAGCGTGGCGTCGATTTTGATCGCATCAGCTACGACAGCCTTTGATGCGGCGTACCGCCGGTGTCTGGCGAGTGCGCTAAACTAGCGCCCTCATCAAGGAGGAAGACATGGCTGGCATGGATAGTGAAACGCCGATTCCGAATGAAGTCAGACTGCATCAGAAGTCCCGCCGCTTGGAACTGGTCTACGCCACTGGCGAGACCTTCTCGCTGGATTTCGAATATCTGCGGGTCTATACGCCCTCGGCCGAAGCGCGCGGCCACGGTCCCGGCCAGGAGACCTTGCAGACCGGCAAGCGCGAGGTCGTTCTTGAACGCCTCGAGCCGGTCGGGAACTACGCCTTGCGCCTGGTCTTTTCCGACGGCCACGACAGCGGCTTGTATTCCTGGGACCTGTTGTACAACCTGGGCCAGCATCACGACGAACTCTGGACCGACTATCTGAAGCAGATCGAAGCGCAGGGCCTGTCCCGCGATGTCGATACCTCTTCGCGTCCGGCCGCCGGCGGTAGCTGCGGTCACCATCACTGAAATCATGACAAAAGACACTACACATTTTGGTTACGAAACCGTAGCCGAGCAGGAAAAGGCCCGCCGCGTCGCCGAGGTTTTCGATTCCGTGGCCAGCCGCTACGACCTGATGAACGATCTGATGTCGGGCGGCATGCACCGCCTGTGGAAGTCCTTCACCATCGCCCGCAGCGGTGTCCGCGAAGGTTCCCGTGTCCTTGACGTGGCGGGTGGCACCGGTGATCTGTCGCTGGCTTTTGCCAAACGCGTCGGTAACAGCGGCCAGGTCTGGCTGACCGACATCAATAACGCGATGCTGGCCCGCGGGCGCGATCGCTTGCTCGACAAGGGCTACTTGGTGCCAGCCGCGCAGTGCGATGCCGAAAAGCTGCCTTTCCCTGATGATTGGTTCGATTGCGTGACCGTCGCCTTCGGCTTGCGCAACATGACGCACAAGGATGCCGCACTGGCCGAGATGTATCGTGTGCTGCGCCCGGGCGGGCGTTTGCTGGTGCTCGAATTTTCCAAGATCTGGAAGCCGCTGGCGCCGGTTTACGATTTTTATTCCTTCCAGGTTATCCCGCGCGTTGGCCAGTTGGTCACCCATGATGCGGACAGCTACCGCTATCTTTCGGAGTCGATCCGTATGCATCCCGGTCAGGAAGAACTGAAATCCATGATGGAAGAGGTCGGCTTCGAGAAAGTCGAATATTTCAACCTGGCGCTCGGTGTTGTTGCGCTGCACCGCGGTTTCAAGTTCTAGGCTGGCGTTGGCGAATAACTGATGTTTGATGCAATGATCACTGCCGCGTTGAATCACCTGGTGCAGGGCGAGCCGTGGGCCGGCGAGCGCTTGCGCGCCCATAGTGGGGCCCAGGCGCTGATCCGGGCCGGTTTCGTCGATGTGCATCTGGTGGTTGATGGGGCGGGCTTGTTTGCGCCAGGTTCGGCGACGCAAACGGCGGCGGTGACGATTACCCTGCCGGCCGATACTCCCTTCCGCTTGCTGACCGACCGGAGCAGTCTGTTCCAGTCCACCAAGCTTTCCGGTTCGGCTGATTTCGCCGAAGCCCTGGCCTTCGTTTTTCGCAATCTGCGGTGGGATGTCGAGGCCGATCTGGCCCGGGTGGTCGGTGACATTGCGGCCCGGCGTCTGGCGATGGCGGGCCAGACGATGCTGCAGCAAGGCCGAACGACGAGCCGACGGCTGTGGCGTAATCTCGCCGAGTACGCCAGCGAGGATGCCGACTGGCTGGCGCCGCGCCGCGAAGTGGAAGCTTTCGGACGGGCCGTCGATAGTCTGCGCGATGATCTGGCACGCTTGGAAAAGCGTCTGGAGCGCCTGTGAACTATTCGCGGGGGATAAAAAAGGGCAGCCGAAGCTGCCCTTTTTATTGACCGATGTTCCGGCCTTAGTGAGTCACCTTACGCAGGTGCTGAATGGCGTGTAGCTGAGCAATCGCCTGGGCCAGTTCAGCTTCGGCAGCAGCGTAGTCGACGTCGGTCTGGCGATTGGCCAGAGCTTCTTCGGCCCGCTTCTTGGCATCCAAGGCCTTGGCTTCATCCAGATCATGAGCCCGAATGGCCGTATCGGCCAGTACAGTAATCATGTCCGGCTGAACTTCCAGCATGCCACCGGAGACATAGACCAGCTCGAATTCGCTTTGGTCCGGCACCCGCAGACGAATGGTGCCGGGCTTGATGCGGGTGAGCAGCGGCGTATGGTGCGGCAGAATACCCAACTCGCCGGATTCGCCAGGAAATATGCCAATCTCTACCAGGCCGGAGAAAATGGATTCCTCGGCACTGACGACATCACAATGAACAGTCATAACCATCGCTGGCTCCTATGCTGATACGACATTACTGCAGGGTCTTGGCCTTTTCGATGGCTTCTTCGATGCCGCCGACCATGTAGAACGCTTGTTCCGGCAGGTGATCATATTCGCCATCACAAATGCCCTTGAAGCCCTTGATCGTATCCTTGAGGCTGACGTACTTGCCCGGCGAGCCGGTAAACACTTCAGCAACGTGGAACGGTTGCGACAGGAAACGCTGGATCTTGCGAGCGCGGGAAACGGCCAGCTTGTCTTCGGGAGACAGTTCGTCCATACCCAGAATCGCGATGATGTCACGCAGTTCCTTGTACTTCTGCAGGTTCATCTGCACGGCACGGGCGACCTGGTAGTGCTCTTCGCCGACGACTTGCGGGTCGAGCTGGCGCGAGGTGGAATCGAGCGGATCGACGGCCGGGTAGATACCCAGGGAGGCGATGTCACGCGACAGCACGACGGTGGAGTCCAAGTGCAGGAAGGTGGTAGCCGGGGACGGATCGGTCAAGTCATCGGCAGGCACGTAAACGGCCTGGATGGAGGTGATCGAGCCAACCTTGGTCGAGGTGATACGTTCTTGCAGACGGCCCATTTCTTCGGCCAGCGTCGGCTGGTAGCCCACGGCGGAAGGCATACGGCCGAGCAGTGCGGACACTTCGGTACCGGCCAGCGTGAAGCGGTAGATGTTGTCGACGAAGAACAGAATGTCGCGGCCATCATCACGGAAACGCTCGGCCATGGTCAGACCGGTCAGGGCGACGCGCAGACGGTTGCCCGGCGGCTCGTTCATCTGACCGAACACCATCGCAACCTTGGAGTTGCTCAGGTTGTCGAGGTCGATAACCTTGGCGTCAGACATTTCGTGATAGAAGTCGTTACCTTCACGAGTCCGCTCACCCACACCGGCAAACACGGACAGACCCGAGTGTTGCTTGGCGATGTTGTTGATCAGCTCCAGCATGTTAACCGTCTTGCCGACGCCGGCGCCGCCGAACAGGCCGACTTTGCCGCCCTTGGCGAACGGGCAGATCAGGTCGATAACCTTGATGCCGGTTTCGAGCAGATCAACGGAGGACGACAGTTCGTCGAACTTCGGTGCCTTGGCGTGAATCGGACGCAGTTCGTTGCCTTCGATCGGACCAACTTCGTCGATCGGGCGACCCAGCACGTCCATGATGCGACCCAGGGTACCCGGGCCGACCGGCACGGAAATCGGGGCGCCGGTGTTGTTAACCTTCATGCCACGACGCAGACCGTCGGAAGAACCCATGGCGATGGTACGAACCACGCCGTCACCCAACTGTTGCTGAACCTCAAAGGTCAGGCCTTCTTCGGCCATCCCATTGGCTTCGGCCGCATCCAGCTTGAGTGCGTCGTAGACCTTCGGCATCGCGTCGCGCGGGAAGTGGATGTCCACAACGGCGCCGATGCACTGAACGATTGAACCTTGACTCATATTCAAATCCCCAAAAATAAATTGCTTCGCGTTGGCATCAGACGGCGGCGGCGCCGCTCACGATTTCCGACAATTCCTTGGTAATCGCGGCCTGACGGGTCTTGTTGTAGACCAGCTTCAATTCACCGATAACGTTCTTGGCGTTGTCGGAAGCAGACTTCATGGCGACCATCCGGGCGGACTGCTCGGAGGCCATGTTTTCAGCCACTGCCTGATAAATCAAAGCTTCAACGTAACGGATCAGCAGATCATCGATCACCGATTTGGCTTCAGGCTCATAGACGTAATCCCAGTTCGTCTTGGACGAACCGACGGCATCGCCGGCGAGCGGGAGCAATTGCTCGAATACCGGCTCCTGCTTCATCGTGTTGATGAAGCGGTTGTAGCCGATATACAAAGCATCGATCTCACCCCGGATGTAGGCGTCGAGCTGAAGCTTGACCGGTCCGATCAGCTTTTCCAGGTGCGGTGTGTCACCGAGGCCCGTTGCATGCGAAACGATCTTAGCGCCTGCGCGCTGCATGAAACCGAAGCCCTTGTTGCCGATACAGGTCGCCTGAAACTTTTTGCCCTGAGCATCAAATTCCTTCATCTTGGTAATTGCCAGACGCAGGAGATTTGAGTTCAGACCGCCGCACAGACCCTTGTCGGAGGTGATCAGAACCAGGCCAACATTGGCCTGTTCGCGATTCACCAGGAACGGGTGCTTGTACTCGGTCAAAGCATGAGACAGGTTGGCTGCAACGCGCCGGATCTTCTCGCCGTAGGGTCGGGCGGCCCGCATCCGGTCCTGCGCTTTGCGCATTTTGGAGGCGGCCACCATTTCCATGGCCTTGGTGATCTTGCGCGTGTTTTCGACGCTCTTGATCTTGTTGCGAATTTCCTTGCCGCTAGCCATGGCTATCTCCTAGATCAGGCCCAGCTGCTCTTGAAAGCCTGGATGCCGGCGGCGAGAGCCTTTTCGGTATCAGCGCTGAGGTCTGCAGTCGTTTCCATGGTGTTCATGACAGCGGCGCAGCTCGTCTTCAGATAGCCGATCATGGCCTTTTCGCATTCCAGAGCACGCTTGACTTCGACATCATCGAAGTAGCCCTTGTCAGCTGCGTACAGCGTGACGGCCATTTCGGAGATGCTCATCGGAGCGTACTGGGCTTGCTTCATCAGCTCGGTGACCAGACGGCCGCGTTCCAGCTGCTTGCGGGTCGATTCGTCGAGATCGGAAGCAAACTGCGCGAAGGCAGCCAGTTCGCGGTACTGAGCCAGGGCCAGACGGACACCGCCGCCGAGCTTCTTGATCAGCTTGGTCTGGGCAGCACCACCGACGCGGGACACGGAAATACCGGCGTTGATCGCGGGACGGATACCGGCATTGAAGAGGTCGGTTTCCAGGAAGATCTGGCCGTCGGTAATGGAAATCACGTTGGTCGGCACGAAAGCGGAAACGTCACCAGCTTGCGTTTCGATCACCGGCAGAGCCGTCAGAGAACCGGTCTTGCCCTTGACTTCGCCATTGGTCAGCTTCTCGACCCAGGCTTCGGAAACGCGAGCGGCGCGTTCCAGCAGACGGGAGTGGAGATAGAAGACGTCGCCCGGATAGGCTTCGCGGCCCGGCGGACGGCGCAGCAGCAGGGAAACCTGACGGTAGCCCCAAGCTTGCTTGGTCAAATCGTCATAAATGATCAGGGCATCTTCACCGCGGTCGCGGAAGTATTCACCCATCGTGCACCCGGAGTACGGAGCGATGTATTGCAGCGCGGCCGATTCGGAAGCGGAAGCAGCAACCACCACGGTGTATTCCATGGCGCCGTTTTCTTCGAGCTTGCGCACGACGTTGGCGATGGTCGAAGCCTTTTGACCGATAGCGACATAAATACAGAAGAGGTTCTTGCCCTTCTGGTTGATGATCGCATCGACGGCGACGGCGGTCTTGCCGGTCTGGCGGTCGCCAATGATCAGTTCGCGTTGACCGCGACCGACCGGAACCATGGCATCGACGCACTTCAGACCGGTTTGCACCGGCTGCGAAACCGACTTACGCCAAATAACGCCCGGCGCGACCTTTTCGATCTTGTCGGTCAGCTTGGCATTGATCGGACCCTTGCCGTCGATCGGCTGGCCCAGGGAGTTGACCACGCGGCCGAGCAGTTCCGGGCCAACGGGCACTTCCAGAATGCGACCGGTCGTCTTGACGATGTCGCCTTCGGTGATGTGCTCGTATTCGCCAAGGATAACGGCGCCGACGGAGTCGCGTTCGAGGTTGAGCGCCATGCCGAAGGTGTTGCCGGGGAATTCCAGCATTTCGCCTTGCACAACGTCTTGCAAACCATGCACGCGGACAATACCGTCAGTGACGGAAACCACCGTGCCCTGCGTACGCACTTCCGATGCGTCTTGCAGGTTCTGGATTTTGCTCTTGATCAGTTCAGAAATTTCGGAAGGATTCAACTGCATGAAATTCTCCTAGTGGTTCAGCGCCGTTGCCATCGCGTCAAGTTTGCCGCGGACTGAAACATCCAGCATCTGGTCGCCAACGATGACCTTGATACCGCCGATCAGCTTGGGATCGATCGCTACCGTGGTTTCGAGTTTGGTCTTGAAGACCGCTTCGAGCTGGGGAATCAGAGCTTTGACCTGTTGGTCGTCAATCGGGAAGGCCGAAATGATTTCGGCTTGCTTGGTACCTTCTTCGGCCCGTTTGTATTGCTCAAACAGGGCGGCGATTTCGGGCAACAGTCCGAGACGATTATTGTCGGAAAGCAGCTGGATGAAGTTCGAGGACTCCGCATCGACTGCCGCGTTGCCCGATGTATAGGCAGCCTTGAAAAGTTCGACCAGTTGCGGGGCAGCGACATTGGGGTCGCCAATGGCCGCATTGACCTCGGAATTGCCGGCAACCTGGGCGAACACGGCGACGCGTTCAGCCCAAGAAACCAGATTGCCGCTTTCCTTGGCCACGCGGAACAGGGCTTCGGCGTAAGGCCGGGCGACAGTGACGGATTCGGCCATGGCTTACAGATCCTGTTTCAGCGTGCCCAGCATGTCAGCATGCACGGACGCATTGATTTCCTTGCGCAGAATCTTCTCGGCACCGGCAACCGCCAGTTCGGCGACGCGCTCACGCAGTTGCTGCTTGGCACGTTCGACTTCCTGTTCGATTTCGGACTTGGCACCAGCAACCACCTTGTCGGCTTCGACTTTGGCGTTGCCCTTGGCTTCCTCGACGATTTGCTGCGCACGCTTTTCGGCTTGGGCTACCAGTTCGGCAGCCTTGCCCTTGGCTTCACGCAGTGCTTCGGCGGAGCGCTTGGCAGCGATCTCCTGCTCGTGCTTGCCGCGTTCGGCTGCGGACAGACCTTCTGCGATTTGAGCCTGACGGTCAGCCATCGCCTTTTGCAGCGGCGGCCAAACGAACTTCATCGTGATCCAGATGAAGAGCCCAAACCAGATTGCCTGTCCAATAAGTGTAGCGTTGATATTCACGCTAACCTCCTGGTTATAAGGGTTTCAGGGGCGCGGATTAGTGCGACAGCAGAGCCAGGAACGGATTTGCGAAGAGCAGGAACAGAGCGATACCAACACCGATCATGGTCACGGCGTCGAGCAGACCGGCGACGATGAACATCTTGACTTGCAGCGTGGGGATCATTTCCGGCTGGCGAGCAGCACCTTCCAGGAAGCGGCCACCCAGGATACCAAAGCCGATGGCGGTACCCAGAGCGCCGGCGCCGATCAGGATGGCGACAGCGATAGCGGTGTTGGAGAGGACGGTTGCGAGTTCCATGTTTACTCCTCAGTAATGTGAGTTATTGCGGGGTTAAAGTAAAAACTACTAAAAACGAGGTACTACTACTTAGTGCGACTCTGCGGCCATCGACATGTACACGATGGTCAGCATCATGAAGACGAAAGCTTGCAGGGTAATGATCAGGATGTGGAACAGTTCCCAGGGCAGCGCCAGGGGCAACTGGTACAGGCCGAGCAGGGCGATCAGGATGAAGACCATTTCGCCGGCGTACATGTTGCCGAAGAGTCGCAGGGAGAGCGAGATCGGCCGGGCGATTTCCTCAACGATGCGGAACAGGAGGTTGATCGGTGCCAGCTTCATGCCGAACGGCACGGCAAACACTTCATGCATGAAATGACCGAAACCCTTGGTCTTCAGGCCCAGGACAATCGAGATCACGAATACGGTGAGCGACATGCCGAAGGTCAGATTGGGGTCGGTGGTCGGCACGAACTTGAACGGCAGCTCATGGTTGCCGGTTGCCGCCTGGACGGCGCTCGGCAGGAAATCGACCGGAATCAGGTCCATGGCATTCATGACGAACACCCAGACGAAAATGGTAATGGCCAGCGGCGTCACCAGGGCGCTCTTGCCGTGGAAGGTGTCGCGCACCTGTTGATCGACCAGGCCGACCACCATTTCGACAAAATTCTGTGCGCCGGAGGGGACGCCTGCCGTTGCCTTGCTGGCCAGCATGGCCATGAAACCGAAAACGACCAGACCCAGAACGCCGGAAACCAGCAGGGTGTCGAAGTGGAAGGTCCAGAATCCTTGACACACCCCATCCACTTTCGAACTGTCTGCACAGACAGCGAGATTGGTAAGGTGGTGTTGAATATAACCAGCGGTGCCGCCTTCTGCGCTCATGTTTTCTCCAGTCAGCCTAGCGATTCTTCAGCAGTGCCATCCAGTAGATGACAAAGGTCGATGCGTATCCAAGAAAGAGCGGCAGAACCGCGACCCCCTTGTACCCTATAAACACCAGCGCAAACCCGGCGAGAGTCAAGGCGAACTTGAACCCCTCTCCAGCAGCTTGCGCCCGATAACTTTTAACCGGGTCGTCGCCGGAACTCATGCGCAACGCTCTCAGGACATACCCGAGATTGGCGACGATTCCAATTGATCCCCCGATCAGAACGGACAGCGCTGCAGTCGCATCGACAAAGAGGATGGCAATTAGCGCCAATACCATTGTCAATGCCGCTTGCCGGCTGAGTATCCAGCTTACTTGCGGGTGCAAAGCGTGCCTCGTCCAAAAACCGTACAAGTGTAACCAAGTCTTCTACATGAGTCAATTTCCACGGCGCAGAAAGCGAGGGTTTTCCCGTATCGACAGGTGGTTTCGATTAGTGACATCGATTACGCGCGGAGTCGGGAAATCAGGCCATCTAGCTGGTCCAGGCTGGCAAAGTCGATGGTCACTTTGCCGCTGCCCTTTTTGCCGGAGCGGATGGCGACGCTGGCGCCGAGGCTGTCGGAGAGTTCCTCTTGCAGTCGCAACAGATCGCGATTGAGTGGCTTCTCGGTAGCTGGCTTCGGGGGGTTCAGCAGTTGCTGGACCAGACGCTCGGTTTCGCGCACCGACAGGTCCTTCTGAACGATGCGCTGGGCCAGGCCGACTTGCTGACCGCTGGAGATTGGCAGCAGGGCGCGGGCGTGGCCCATGTCGAGCTGGCCGGTCATGAGCATTTCCTGCACCGGCGCCGTCAGTTGCAACAGGCGCAGCAGATTGCTCGCCGCCGGGCGCGACCGGCCGACGGCGTCGGCGGCCTGCTGATGGGTCAGGCCGAATTCGTCGATCAGGCGCTGCAGGCCCTGCGCTTCTTCCAGCGGATTGAGGTTTTCGCGCTGGATATTTTCGATCAGCGCCATGGCCAGCGCCTGTTCGTCGGGAATGCTGCGCACCAGCACCGGGACCTCGCTCAGGCCGGCCAGTTGCGCGGCGCGCCAACGCCGTTCGCCGGCGACGATCTCATAACGTTCGGCGCCCGGCGTGCTGTCGACGGCACGGACCAGGATCGGCTGCATGACGCCCTGGGTCTTGATCGAAGCCGCCAGTTCGGCCAGAGAATCCTGGTCCATGTGGGTGCGCGGCTGATACTTGCCGGGGCGTAGGCGCTCGACCGGCAGGTTGCGTTGTTCGTCGCCCTGCGGCTTGTCGCTGCCGGAAAGCAGCGCATCGAGGCCGCGGCCGAGTCCTTTCATCTTGATCATGAGGCGACCCTTTCGAGAATTTCCCGGGCGAGCGCGCTGTAGGCCTGCGCACCCTTCGAGTTTTTGTCAAAGGCAATGACCGGCTTGCCGTAGGAGGGTGCTTCGGCCAGGCGGACATTGCGCGGCACGATGGTCTGGTAGACCTTGTTGCCGAAGTGGCTTTCCAGTTCGCTGGAGACCTGTTGGGTCAGCGTGCTTTGCGGGTTGTACATGGTCCGCAACAGGCCTTCGATTTCCAGCCGGGAATTGAGGTGGGCGCGCACCTTGCGCAGGGTTTCGACGAGATCGGACAGGCCTTCCAGCGCGTAGTACTCGCACTGCATCGGGATGAGGACCGAATCGGCAGCGACCAGGGCATTGACGGTCAGCATGTTGAGGGCCGGCGGACAGTCGATGAGGATGAAATCATAGGTGGCATGTCCGGCCTGCAGTGCGTTTTTCAGGCGGTACTCGCGCTGGTCGAGCTCGATCATTTCGACTTCGGCGCCGGCCAGCTCGCGATTGGCCGGCAGGATGTCGAAACTGAAGGCGGTATTGATGCAGACTTCAGCCAGCGTCGAGGCGCCGATCAGCAGTTGGTACACCGTCGGCAGCGCTTCCTTCTTGGTGATGCCGGCGCCGGTGGTGGCGTTGCCCTGCGGATCCATGTCGATGAGCAGGACGCGCTGGCCTTCGGCGCCGAGCGAGGCAGCCAGATTGACGGCGGTTGTCGTCTTGCCGACGCCACCCTTCTGGTTGGTTATGGCGAGTACTTTCATGACCCGGCTTTCAAAATGATCAAATGTCGTTCAGCTTCCAGCCCCGGCACCTGCAGAGGAATGATGGCGTCCACCGCGATATCGGCCGGCAGGGCCGAGAGTTCGTCGTCCGGGCGCACGCCCTTCATGGCCAGCCAGCGCCCGTCCGGCGCCAGCAGGTGGCGGGTCAGGCTGATGAACAGGCCGATTTCGGCAAAGGCGCGCGAACTGATCTGGGCGTATTGTCCCTGCATTTCCTCGACTCGCGCGTGATGCGCCTGAATATTCTTCAGGCCGAGTTCGATGGCGGCCTGTTGCAGAAAAGTCGCCTTTTTCTGCACGGTGTCGACCATGCTCACCGCCAGTTCCGGCCGGGCGATGGCCAGCGGTATGCCGGGCAGGCCACCGCCGCTGCCGACATCGAGCAAGGGGCCGTTACCGATGTGCGGCAGGATGGCCAGCGAGTCGAGCAGGTGATGCGAGATGGCCTGGGCCGGATCGCGCAGGGCGGTCAGGTTGTAGGTCTTGTTCCATTTGAGCAGCAGGTCGCGAAAAGCCAGCAGTTTCAATTGCGCCGCTTCGGGCAGGGCGATACCGAGTTCGGCCAGACCGGCGGCGAGGGTGATCGAGCTCATGCAGCGCGCGACAGGTTGAAACGTTTGAGGTGGATCAGCAGCAGCGACACCGCGGCCGGCGTGATGCCCTGGATGCGCGAGGCCTGGCCGATGGTCTGCGGCTTGTGCTGGGCGAGCTTCTGCTTGACCTCGTTGGACAGCCCGGCGACCGCGCCGTAATCGAGGTCGGCCGGCAGCACGGTATTCTCGTAGGAACCGGAGCGGGCGACTTCCTCGGCCTGACGATCGATGTAGCCCTGATACTTGGCGGAAATTTCCAGTTGTTCGACGACCAGCGGATCGGTTTGCGCTTCGCCGGCGCCGGGTAGCGTCAGCAGCGTGGCGTAGGAGATTTCCGGCCGGCGCAGCAGTTCGAACAGGTTGTATTCGTGCTCGATGGCTTTGCCGAGGACGCGGACGGCGTCTTCCGCCGGCAGCATTTTCGGATTCACCCAGGTGGCTTTCAGACGCTCCTGCTCGCTGGCGACGGCATCGCGCTTGGCACAGAAGGCGTCCCAGCGGGCGTCATCGACCAGGCCGAGGCGTCGGCCGTGCTCGGTCAGACGCAGGTCGGCATTGTCTTCGCGTAGGGACAGGCGATATTCGGCACGGCTGGTGAACATTCGGTAGGGGTCGGCGACGCCGCGCGTGATCAGGTCGTCGACCAGCACGCCGAGGTAGGCCTCGTTGCGTTTCGGGCACCAGCTTGCCTCGCCGCGGCCATGGCGGGCGGCGTTGACCCCGGCCAGCAGGCCCTGGGCGGCGGCTTCCTCATAGCCGGTGGTGCCGTTGATCTGGCCGGCGAAGAAGAGGCCGCTGATGGCCTTGCTTTCCAGGCTGTCCTTCAAACCGCGCGGATCGTAGAAATCGTATTCGATGGCGTAGCCGGGGCGCAGGATATGGCAGTTTTCCAGGCCGCGGATCGAACGCACCAGCGCCAACTGGATGTCGAAGGGCAAGCTGGTGGACACGCCGTTCGGGTAAATCTCGTGCGTCGTCAGGCCTTCCGGTTCGAGGAAGACGTGGTGGCTGTTCTTGTCGGCGAAGCGGTGGATCTTGTCCTCGATCGACGGGCAGTAGCGCGGCCCAACGCCTTCGATGACGCCGGTGTACATCGGCGAGCGATCGAGCCCGCTGCGGATGATGTCGTGCGTTTTCTCGTTGGTTTCGGTGATCCAGCATGGCAACTGGCGCGGATGCCGGGTGGCGTTGCCGAGGAAGGAAAAGACCGGCAGCGGATTGTCCGAGTGCTGCTCTTCCATCACCGAGAAATCGATGCTCTTGCCGTCCAGGCGCGGCGGCGTGCCGGTCTTCAGGCGGCCCTGCGGCAGCTGCAGCTCTTTCAGGCGAGCCGCCAGCGAATTCGACGGCGGGTCGCCCATGCGGCCACCGGTGTAGTTTTCCAGGCCGACGTGGATCTTGCCGTTCAAAAAGGTGCCGGCGGTCAGTACCACGGCGTCGGCCATGAAGCGGATGCCGAGCTGGGTAACCGCGCCGCATACCTTGTCACCTTCGACGATCAGGTCGTCGCAGGCTTCGGCGAAAATGGTCAGATTGGGCTGGTTTTCCAGGCGCGAGCGGATGGCCTGCTTGTACAGCACACGGTCGGCCTGGGCGCGGGTGGCGCGCACGGCCGGGCCTTTCGAGGCGTTCAAAATACGGAACTGAATGCCGGCCTCGTCGGTCGCCGCCGCCATGGCGCCGCCCAGGGCATCGACTTCGCGTACCAGATGGCCCTTGCCGATGCCGCCGATCGACGGGTTGCAGCTCATCGCGCCGAGGGTGTCGAGATTGTGCGTCAGCAGCAGCGTGCTCGCCCCCGTCCGTGCCGCGGCGAGCGCGGCTTCGGTGCCGGCATGACCGCCGCCGACAACAATGACATCAAAACGGGTGGGATAGAGCATGGAAAATGGCTTTGTTGCGGCGCAGGAGCGGGACGCGAATTTTACGTCAGGTCGCTGAAAAATCGTAGTTTTTGCCGGCCCGGCCGATTCTCTTCAATCTCCCGCCGGGCCTCGCCCGAACCCGGCGGGAATCGCCGGATGCCTTGCCCTGCATGCCGAACTGCAGTAACTTCGGACGCCTTAGTCCTAGCCAAGCAGAGAGCATGAGCGCCCTCGATAACGACGAAATGTTGCTGATTTTGCAACAGTCCCTTACCAAAAAGCGAGTCTTGATCGTCGACCGCCACCCGCCGGCCCGCGAATCCCTGCGTCTGATGCTGGCGGCACTGGGGGTGACGGCGGTCCATGGAGCGGGAAATTCGGCCGAGGTGATCCGGCAGGTCAAAGCCAATCGCTTTGACATCATTCTTTCCGATTTCGTCCTCGACGATGGTCGCGATGGTCAGCAATTGCTCGAAGAACTGCGCCATGCGCAGCTCATTCCCTTGTCCACGGTGTATTTGATCATTACCAGCGAACGTGGGTATACCAATGTCGTGGCGATGGCCGAGCTGGCGCCCGACGACTACCTGATCAAGCCATTTACCGCCGATCAACTGCAGGCCAGGCTGGTCAAGGCGATTTTCAAGAAACATGTGTTGCGGCGGATCTACGAGCAGATCGAACATGGCGCCCTGCAGGAGGCGATCGCCGCCTGTGATCGCGTCATCCAGCAGCAACCGGGCTATATGTACGACGCGCTGCGCTTCAAGGGCGAATTGCTGCATTCCCTGGGGCGAACCGAAGAGGCCGAGGAAGTGTTCCGTCGCGTCCTGGAAGGGCGCGTCGTGCCCTGGGCCAAGATGGGCCTGGCCATGGCCCTGCGCGATCGCGGCGCGCTCGATGAAGCCGGCAACCTGGCGGAACAGGTGCTGGAAGAAGCGCCGGAATTTCTTTCGGCCTACGATTTTCTCGCCTCGGTGCATGAGGCCAAGGGCCGTCTGCTCGATGCCCAGCAGGTCCTGCAGCGAGCCGCTGACGCGTCGCCGCACAACACAATCCGGCAACGTCTGGTCGGCGATACGGCGGCTCGCAACAAGGATCTGCGAGGGGCGGAAAAAGCCTACGCCAAGGTCATCGACCGCAGTCGGGGCTCCAGTCTGCGCAGCGTCGACGACTATGCCAATTTGTCGCGGGTTCTGGTCGAGCGCGGCGATTTTGCCGCGTCGCGGAAAGTCGCCGCCGACATGAAACGCGAATGGCGCGGCGACAAACAGGCCGAGTTGGCTGCCCTGGTTGCCGAAAGTCTTTGCCTCGATGCCGAAGGTTCGCCCGAGCAGGCAAAAAACCTGGTCGAGCAGGCCATCGCCCTGCAGCAGCAGGTGGCGACCGAGGCCGCCGGCAAAGGCAAACATGTCTCGCAGCGGCTGGCGGTTGATCTGGCCCATGCCTGCTATGCCACCGGCCAGGCCGAGGCGGCGGCCAAGATCATGCGTCAGGTGGCGGCCGAGAACCACGAGGACCCGCAGCTAATCGGGCAAATCACCAGCGTCTTCGAAAAAACCGGCCAGCCGGATGCCGGCAAGGCCCTGCTCGATCAGGTCAGCAAGCAAATCATCGACCTCAACAACAAGGGCGTCATGGCGGCCCGCAACGGCGATCTGGAAGGCTCGGTGCAATTGCTGATGCAGGCTGCCGAACAGGTCCCCAACCTGCAGTTTCTGGTCAATGCGGCGAAGGCCATATTTACCCTGGTCGACCGCAAGGGATGGGATCACGAGCTCGTCGCCAAGGGCCTGGACTATCTGCTGCGCGCCCAGCGCAAGGACCGCAAGAGTGCGAAAGTGGCCTCGGCGCGCCAGCTTTATGTCACGGCCGCCAAGAAATACGGTATCGAAGTCGACATGCCCTGAGCGGGAGCGCTCCTGCTGTAACATTCTGAAACCATTTATTTCCGGCGGGCGGTCCATCCTTTGGTGCCGACCGGCGTTATTCGTTTATCCGAATATCTTCGGCGCTGCCGACATTGAATGTCCAGGAGTTCGCCATGTCCCGTTCCCTCCGTCTTTTTCTTGCCCTTCTCGCCGTCCTGGCGAGCGCCCTCGCCCAGGCCGATCCGCCGGCCCGGGTCGGCCGTCTGGCCGTCATCGAGAACGGTGTCAATTTCCGTATCGACCGCGCTGATCAAGGTGGGCCGGCCAGTATCAACTGGCCGATCGGTAGCGGCGCCCTGCTCGAAACCGAGCGTCGCGGCCGGGCCGAAGTCTGGGTCGGGTCGACGGCCTTCCGCCTGGCCGCCAACAGCCAACTCGAATTTCCCGTGCTCGACGACCAGCAGGTCAGCGTTCAGCTACTGGCCGGCAGCCTGGCGGTGAGCATTCTCGACAGCGAACAAAGCGGCGAAGTAACGGTGGACACCCCCGAAGGGCGGATCAGTTTTGCGACCCCCGGCCGTTATCGAATCGATGTCCTGGTGGATCACAGCGAATTGACGGCGCAGGCCGGCCGGGCCAGCTTCAGCGATGCGCAGCAAGAGATCGCCGTGACGGCTGGGCAAAAAGCCCGTCTCTATGGCGGGGGCCGGATGCGGGTCGATTCCGATCTCGATCAGGATGCCTTCGACAACTGGGTAGCCGAGCGCGAAAACGCCGCCCTGGCGAGCACGGCCCGACGCTATGTATCGCCGGCGATGACCGGGTATCAGGACCTGGACCGCTACGGTGACTGGAATACCCTGCCCGACTATGGGGCCGTCTGGTATCCGCGGACGCTGGCCGACGACTGGGCACCCTATCGCGACGGCCGCTGGGCCTGGGTCGCACCCTGGGGCTGGACCTGGGTCGATCAGGCGCCCTGGGGCTTCGCGCCTTTCCATTACGGGCGCTGGATACATGTCCACAACCGTTGGGGCTGGGTGCCGGGGACCTATGTCGCCCGCCCCGTCTATGCCCCGGCGCTCGTCGCCTGGATCGGCAATCCGGGCTGGAGCGTGACCTTCCGCTCCGGTGCGGCGCCCGCCGTCGGCTGGTTCCCACTGGCGCCGCACGAAGTCTATGTGCCGGGCTTCCACGCCAGCCCGGAATACGTCCGGCGGCTCAACCGGACGCACGTCCGCGATCTTTCGTTGGTCGACCGGGCCTTGCATTCCGGCCCGCATCGGCCTTATGCCAACCGCGCCCTGCCGCAGGCTGTGACCATCGTTCCGGCCCGCCAACTGAGCGAAGGCCGGCCGATCCGGCCGGGCGAAATTGCTCGCCACGACCGCCGCGAACTCGAGCGGGCGCCGCAAGCCCGTGGCATCCCGGACAATGTGGTACAGCCGCCGGTGCGCCGTAACGAGTGGCGGGATGACCGTCGTGACGGGGCGCAGCTCCGGGGGCGCGAGCCGGATGCTCAGGCGCGGCAAGCCGGAATGCCGCCGGCGGCGGTCGAGCCGCCACGGCGCGACGCAACGCCACTGCCTTTGCCGAATCGCGAGGACGCTCGGCGCGGTGCGTTTGGCCGCGAGCCGGCCACTCCTTTGCCCGCCGTCGGTGAGCGCCAGCCGCCTGCCGGGCGGCCGGGAAATGATGGCCGCGACGAACGGCGGCCGGCCCGCGACAACTTCCCGGCGCGGAGCGCCGAGACGCCGCGTGCCGACGTCGAACGCCGCCTGCCGCCGGTTCCGGTGGCCGGGCCGCGGTCGGCCGAGCCGCTTGCCGTGCCGGCCGCCGCCGGCGAGCCGATGCCCCCAGCTGGGCGGCCGGGAAATGCTGGCCGTGACGAACGGCGCCCTTCCCGCGATAACTTCCCGGCGCGGAGCGCCGAGACCCCACGCGTCGACGCCGAACGCCGCTTGCCGGCGGTTCCGGTGGCCGGGCCGCGGGCGGTCGAGCCGCTTGCCGTGCCGGCCGCCGCCGGTGAACGCCAGGCCCCAGCCGGCCGGCCGGGAAGTGATGGCCGTGACGAACGGCGCCCTTCCCGCGACAACTTCCCGGCGCGGAGCGCCGAGACGCCACGCACCGATGCCGAACGCCGCTTGCCGCCGGTCCCCGTCGCCGAGCCGCGGGCGGCCGCGCCGCTTGCCGTGCCAGCCGCCGGCGAGCCGATGCCCCCTGCCGGGCGGCCAGGAAACGAAGGGCGCGACCAATGGCAGTCGTCACGCGACGGTTTCCCCGCTCGTCGTGCGGATATGCCTCGTGCCGACCCCGAACGGCGGTCGCTGTCGATGCCGCAGCCGGCACCGCTAGGGCGTGAGGCCGAAGCAGTCCGGCGGGCTCCCGAGGTCGTTCCGGCGTTGCCGCCGGCAGGTTTCCGCCCGGGGAGCGAGGGACGCGACGAACGACGCTCCGTGATCTCCCGGGAAACCCCGCCGGCCCCGCCGGCCCCGCCGGTGCTGCGCGAAATGCCGCGGCCGCCGGAGGTTGCTCCCCGCCCGCGTGAAATGCCGCAAGCGGTGCCGCCACCGGTGCGTCAGGTGCCCGTCGCTCCGCCGCCACCACCACCGCCCGCCCCGGCACCCCGCCTTGAGCCGCCGCGGCCGCCGGCCCCCCAGGTTCAAGCGCCGCCTCCGGCTCAGCCGCAGCAGCGTGGTGGCAATGGGGAACGGCGGCGTGAGCCGGGGGATGAGCGCGGCCGTTAGGGCCGGGGCGGCCGGGCCAGAGCCCCGGTCAACGGCAAGCGGCTCAGGGGGCCTTGTGGCCGAGCCCGAGGTAAGCCTCGATCACCCGCGGATCGGCCGCCAGTTCGGCGCTCGGGCCGGCCAGCGAGATTTCGCCGGTTTCCAGGACATAGCCGTAATCGGCGATGTGCAGGGCGGCGCGGGCGTTCTGTTCGACCAGCAGGATGGCGACGCCGGTCTGTTTCAGTTCGCCGATGATGCGGAAAATTTCCTTGATGATCAGCGGCGCCAGGCCCAGGCTGGGTTCGTCGAGCATCAGCAACTTCGGCTTGGCCATCAGGGCGCGGCCCATGGCCAGCATCTGCCGTTCGCCGCCGGACAGCGTGCCGGCCAGTTGGAAACGGCGTTCCTCGAGGCGGGGGAAGAGTTCGAAGACCTCGTCCATCGTTTCCATCTGGTCGCGGTGGCCGGTGCGGTAGCGGTCGAAGGCGCCGAGCAGCAGATTGTCCGCGACGCTCATTTCGGCGAACAGCTCGCGCTTTTCCGGGACCAGCGTCATGCCGTGGCGGACCAGATGCTCGACCGAGCGCTCCGGCCACTGCGCCTGGCCCATGTAAACGATCTCGCCACGCGACGGCAGCAAACCCATCAGCGCCGAGAGCAGCGTCGTCTTGCCGGCGCCGTTGGGGCCGATGACGGTGACGATCTCGCCGCGCCGGATGGTCAGGCTGACCTCGTGCAACGCCTCGACCTTGCCGTAGGCGACGCGCAGATTCTTGACGTCGAGAATGACTTCGTGATCATGCAGGTGTGCGTGCTTGCTGAGCATTTACTCGACGCCCCCAAGATAAGCTTCGAGAACCTTCGGGTCCTGCTGGACCTGTTCCGGCAAGCCTTCGGCGATTTTCTCGCCGAATTCCATGACTACTACCCGATCCGCCAGGCCCATGACGAAATCCATGTCGTGTTCGACCAGCAGGATGCCCATGCCTTCGGCGCGCAGCTTGCGCAGCAGTTCGGCCAGCGCCTGTTTCTCCTGGTAGCGCAGGCCGGCGGCCGGTTCATCGAGGAGCAGCAGGCAGGGGTCGGAGGCGAGGGCGCGGGCGATCTCGACGATGCGCTGCTGGCCGAGCGCCAGACTGCCGGCCGGGTCGAACATCTGTCCGGCCAGGCCGACGCGCTCGATCTGACGGGCGGCTTCGGCGAGCAGGCGATTTTCTTCCGAGCGATTGAGGCGCAGCGCGGCGGCGATGATCCCTTTGCTACCGCGCAGATGGGCGCCGATGGCGACGTTTTCGATCACCGACATCTGGCCGAGCAGGCGCACGTGCTGGAAGGTGCGGCTCATGCCGCGCCGGGCGATGTCGCGCGACCCCTGGGCCACGGTCGATTCGCCGAGGAAGGCGATTTTTCCCTCGCTGGCCGGGTCGACGCCGGAAATGCAGTTGAACATCGTGCTCTTGCCGGCGCCGTTCGGGCCGATCAAGGCCATCACTTCCCCGGCGCGCACGCTGAGATCCATGTTGTTGTTGGCAACCAGGCCGCCGAAGCGTTTGGTCACTTCGCTGGCTTCCAGCAGGACTTTGCCGGTCGCGGTGGGCGGGCGTTTGGGCAGCATCGCCGCCGCCGGGACACGGCGTTGCACGGCGCGGTTGGGCAGCAGTTTGATGATCAGCGGCCACATTCCGGCGCGGGCTTTTTGCAGCACGATGATCATCGCGATGCCAAAGACGATCACCTCGAAATTGCCGCTCTGGCCGAGAATCTGCGGCAGCCAGTCCTGCAGCCACTGCTTGAGGATGGTGATCAGCCCGGCGCCGAGCACGGCGCCCCAGACGTGACCCATGCCGCCGACGACGACCATGAACAGGTATTCGATGCCCTGCGACAGGGCAAACGGCGTCGGGTTGACGAAGCGCTGCAGGTGGGCGTACAGCCAGCCCGAGGTGCTGGCCAGCAGCGCGGCGATCAGGAAGATAATGATCTTGGTGCGCTGGGTGTTGACGCCCATTGCCTCGGCCATCACCACGCCGCCGCGTAGCGCGCGAATCGCCCGGCCCTCGCGCGAATCGAGCAGGTTGCGGATGGCGACGATGGCGAGCAGCACGACGAGCCAGATCAGGTAGTAAAACTGATTGCCCGACTTCAGTTCCCAGCCCAGCAGCGACACCGGCGGAATGCTGGTGATGCCGGTATGGCCGCCGAGGAACTCGACGTTGCCGAACAGGAAGTAAAGGCTGATGCCCCAGGCGATGGTGCCGAGCGGCAGGTAATGGCCGCCCATGCGCAGGGTGATGAAGCCGAGAAAGAGGGCCACGGCGGCGGTGATGGCGAGGCCGATAAATAGCGTCAGCCAGGGCGAAACGCCATAGCTGGTGGTCAGGAAGGCGGTCGTATAGGCGCCGAGGCCGACGAAGGCCGCCTGTCCGAACGAGGTCAGGCCGCCGACGCCGGTGAGCAGGACGAGCCCGACGGCGACGATGGCGTAGAGCCCGATATAGTTGAGCAGGGTGATCGAAAATTCGGGCAGCAGGTGGGGGATGACCAAGAGCAGCGCGATGAAGGCAAGGAAGGGCAGATGCCGCAGCCAGCGCTGGCTTTGCCGCTCGGGCAGGGTGTCGGGGTTGATCTCGTCGGTATGCTCGTCATCGTCCTCGACATGACGCGTCGTCAGCGAACGCCAGAGCAACACCGGAATGATCAGCGTGAACACGATGACTTCCTTGAAGGCGCTGGCGTAGAAGGACGAATACGATTCGAGCAGGCCGACCAGGATGGCGCCCAGGGCGGCGAGCGGGTAGGAGGCCAGGCCGCCGATAATGGCACCGACGAAACCTTTGAGGCCGATCAGGAAGCCGGAGTCGTAGTAGATGGTGGTGATCGGCGCGATCAGGATGCCGGAAAAAGCGCCAATGGCGGCGGCCAGCGTGAAGCACAGCTGGCCGGCGAGCACCGGCGGAATGCCCATCAGGCGGGCGCCGGTACGGTTCATCGCGGTGGCGCGCAGGGCCTTGCCGTAGATGGTCCGCTCAAAGAAGAAATAGAGCCCGATGATGAGCAGGGCCGAGGCGACGACGACGAGAATGGTCTGGCCCTGCAGCGGCGCGCCGGCCAGTTCGAAGCTGAGGTCGGTAAAGGCCGGCGTGCGCCAACCCTCGGCGCCGAAAAAAAGCAGGCCGAGGCCGATCAGGGCGAGATGCACCGCCACCGCCACGATCAGCAGCACCAGTACCGGCGCCCGGGCGAGCGGTTGGAAGGCGACGCGATAGATCATCGGTCCGAGCGGCACGACCAGCAGCATCGAAACGACGACCTGCGCCCATAGCGGCAGTTGCGTCGGCGGCATGGCGAACAGCGCAGCGGCAAAGAGCAGCGGTATGCCGATATTGATGATGAGCAGCGGCGGCAATTTGGCGTAACGCTTGTCGCGCAGCAGATGGACGCTTTCGAGGATGGCCACGGTGACGCCCAGGCCGAGCAGCAACCAGACGGTGCCGGGAATGCGTCCGGCCTGCAGCGAGGCGAGGGTCAGCGCGCCAAAGGCGACGAATTCGCCCTGCGGGATGAAAATGACGCGGGTGACGGTAAACACCAGTACCAGCGCGAGGGCGAGCAGGGCGTAGATGGCGCCGTTGGTGACGCCATCCTGGCCAAGGAGAAGAAGAATCTGGAGGTCCATGCGACCCTGAAAGGGGAGAGGATTAAACGTTGCCCGCGCACTCCGGGAGTACTTCCGGGGTGCGCCAGCGGCAGTTCATGGGTAAACCTTGCCCGCCGGAGCGGACAGGTGGGTGCGGATTATTTGATCAGTTTCCAGGTGTTGTTTTCGATGCTCACCATGACCCGGGCGCGCTGGTCGTAACCCTGGTGGTCGTTCGGCGTCAGGTTGAAAATGCCATGCGCCGCGGGCAGGTTTTTGGTCGTTTCCAGCGCATCGCGCAAGGCTTTACGGAATTCCTTGCTGCCCGGCTGGGCCTTCTTCAAGGCCTGCGGAATGGCGTTCTGCAGCAGCACGCCGGCGTCCCAGGCATGACCGCCGAAGGAACTGACGCTGCCCTTGCCATAGGCGGCTTCGTATTTGTTCACGTATTCCAGGGCCGACTTCTTGACCGGGTTGTCGTTCGCCAGTTGGGCGGCGACGACCATCGGGCCGACCGGCAGGAAAGCGCCTTCGACATCCTTGCCGCCGACGCGCAGGAAATCGTTGTTGGCAACGCCGTGCGTCTGGTAGATCAGGCCCTTGTAGCCCTTTTCCTTCAGCGTTTTCTGCGGCAGGGCTGCCGGGGTGCCGGCGCCACCGACCAGCACGGCATCCGGTTTGGCCGCCATGATCTTGAGAATCTGCCCGGTCACCGACGTGTCGTTGCGCTGGAAGCGTTCGCTGGCGACGATCTTCAGCTTGCGGGCCTCGGCGATCTTGGCGAATTCCTTGTACCAGCCTTCGCCGTAGGCATCGGCGAAGCCGACGAAGGCGACCGTCTGGACGTTTTTGTCGGTCATGTGCTGGACGATGGCAGTGGCCATGTGCGCGTCGTTCTGGGCCGTCTTGAAGACCCACTGGCGCTTGGCATCCATCGGTTCGACGACGATCGCCGAGCCGGCCATGGAAATCATCGGCGTCTCGTTATCGACCGCCACATCCATCATGGCCAGGGAGTTGGGCGTCGTGCTGGAGCCGATCACCACGTCTACCTTGTTTTCGGTGATCAGTTTCTTGATGTTCTTGGCCGCTGCCGTCGGGTCGGTGGCATCGTCGAGCACGATGTAATTGACCTTCTGGCCGCCGATGCTGGTCGGCAGCAGGGCGATGGTGTTCTTCTCCGGAATGCCCAGCGAAGCGGCCGGACCGGTCGCTGAAACGGAAACGCCGACATTGACGTCGGCGAAGGCGGCGGCGGAAAGTGCGGTGAGAACGGCCAGAGCCAGCTTTTTGGACATGAAGAACTCCCTGAGCAGGAAATCGAAAGGACGAAAGTCTAGCACGGGCCGGCCCGGCGCCTTGCTCCGGGGTGGCCCGTTCGAGATGGCGAGTGCTTACTGGCTGAGTTTCCAGGCCCCTTGCTGGATGGTGACCATGACCCGGGCGCGCTGGTCGAAACCGAGATGGTCGGTCGGGCTCATGTTGAACACACCGTGCGAGGCGGGCAGGTTTTTCGTCGACTCCAGTGCGTCGCGCAGGGCCTGGCGGAATTCCCGGCTACCCGGCGTGGCCTTTTTGAGCGCCGCCGGTACGGCATTGGCGAGCAGCAGTCCGGCATCCCAGGCATAGCCCCCGAAAGCATTGACGCTGCCCTTGCCGTAGGCGGCTTCGTATTTGCTGACATAGTCGGTGGCCGATTTCTTCACCGGATTGTCGGCTGGCAGTTGCGCCGCGACCAGTACCGGCCCGGTGGGCAGCACCGTGCCTTCGCAATCCTTGCCGCAGATGCGCAGGAAATCGTTGTTGGCGACGCCGTGCGTCTGGTAGATGATGCCCTTGTAGCCCTTTTCCTTCAGCGATTTCTGCGGCAGGGCGGCCGGCGTGCCGGCGCCGCCGATCAACACGGCGTCGGGCTTGGCCGAGAGGATTTTCAGGATCTGGCCGGTAACGCTGGTGTCGGTGCGGTTGAAGCGTTCGTTGCCGACCAGCTTGATCTTGCGCACTTCCGCCAGCTTGGAAAACTCGTTCCACCAGCCTTCGCCATAGGCATCGGAAAAGCCGATATAGGCGACCGTCTTGATGTCATGGTTGGTCATGTGCTCGACGATCGCCGTCGACATCTGGGCGTCGTTCTGCGGTGTCTTGAAGACCCATTTGCGCTTCTCGTCCATCGGTTCGACGATGCGGGCGGAAGCGGCCATGGCGATCATCGGCGTTTCGCTTTCGGCGGCGACATCGACCATGGCCAGCGAATTGGGCGTGGTGGTTGAGCCGATGACGATATCGACCTTGTTTTCGCTGATCAGCTTTTTGGTATTCCGGACGGCGGTGGTGGTATCGGAGGCATCGTCGAGAACGATGTAATTGACCTTCTGCCCGGCGATGGTTTTCGGCAACAGCTCGATGGTGTTCTTTTCCGGGATGCCGAGCGAGGCGGCCGGGCCGGTGGCAGACAGCGTCACGCCGACATTGATGTCGGCCAGTGCGGCAGCGGACAGCGCCGAGAGTAGTGCGGCGAGCATGGTTTTCTTCATTTTGTCTCCCTTAGTTGAACTGATTGCTTAAAGGTAAAGACATTATTGCTTAGATGGCTTTCCTGCAAGCCGGTGCATCAAGGGAGCGTGATAAAGTTTGCTTTTTGCGCTCATTGGGGCTTGCCATGTTCTCTGGAATCGTCGCGGCAGTTGGCCGCATTACCCACCTTACCCCCCGCGAAGCCGGCTTTCGCCTGCATGTCGATGCCGGTTCCCTGGGCATCGACGAAGTCGCGCTCGGCGACTCGATCGCCCATAGCGGCGTCTGCCTGACCGTGGTCGGCAAGGAAGGCAACTGTTTCATGGTCGATGTCTCGCCGGAAACCCTGTCCTGCACCGTCGGCCTCGAGGCGCCCGGCCCGGTCAACCTGGAAAAGGCGCTGCGCTTGAGTGACGTGATCGGCGGCCACCTGGTGTCGGGTCACGTCGACGGGGTCGGCGAAGTGCTGCGTTTCGATCCGGTCGGCGACAACCGTCTCCTGGAAATCCGGGCCCCGAAGGCGATCGCCAAATACATCGCACGCAAGGGGTCGGTCGCCGTCGATGGCACCAGCCTGACCACCAACGAGGTCAACGGTACCGATTTCACCATCAACCTGATTCCCCACACCCTGGAAAACACCACGCTCGGTGGCCTCAAGCCGGGCAGCCGGGTCAATCTGGAGATCGACCTCATCGCGCGCTATTGCGAGCGGCTGCTCAGCGCCGACAAGGAGGTCTGAAAAAAGCTTCTTGACCGGCCCTTGTAAATCGTTCCGGTCGCCCCCATAATCAAAGCACGGTTGTAATTCCGGCAAGCTGGAGGCGTTCTGGACAGGGGTTCGACTCCCCTCATCTCCACCTAAGCGTAGCGTGCTGCGCTTAGGTGGGGGTGTACCGGTTTCGACAGGGCGGGCAAAGGTAAGCAGGCAACTCGTCAGGCGATCGACGTTAATGAAGCAAATTCTTAATTGCCAATGATGAGCAATTCGCTATTGCCGCCTAAAAACGGTTAGCCGGGGCTGCTAGAGCCTTGTTACCAAAGATAGCCGGCGGGGACTTCGGTCCCCGTCGTCATTTCCGTTGGATGGATAGCTTGTTGTGCGACAATTTGCCGCAATTGCCGGCTTTGGACGATCCCTTAGAATGCCCTCGCCGTGCTTTGTCCCGGCTCCCGGAGCCTTGTCCCGACTCGATGATGCCGTGAATTCCACCGCTCTACCGCCGCTCGATCGCTCCGCTGTGCCGCCGTCACTGGCCCGCCGTTTAGGCAGTGGGCTGATCGTGCTCGGTCTGCATCTGCTGTTGATTTATGCGGCGCTCTACCTGTCGGTGAAAAATGAGCTGATCGATTTGCCGCCGGCCATCAGTGTTCGCCTGCTCCCCCTGCGGGAAGAGAAAAAGGCCGTCGAGCCGGCCAAGCCGCTACCGCCGGCCAAGCCGGTGCCGCCGCTGCGGCGGCCGCCGCAGGCGCCGCCAGAAGCGGTGCTGACGGCGAACAGTCCGGCGCCGAGCCCGGCTTTCGTCGTTGCCCCACAACCGCCCGTCCCGCCGGCGCCAGTGCTCGTGGCCCCGGCCCCGGCGCCGGTGGCGATGGTTGCGGCCCGTTTCGATGCCGATTACCTGCATAATCCGAAACCGCTCTATCCGGCGATTTCGCGGCGCAACGGCGAAGAGGGCAAGGTTTTGTTGAAAGTGCGGGTCAGCCCCCAGGGGGAGGCCCTCAGTGTGGCGATTGCCAAGTCGAGCGGCCATGATCGCCTCGATGCGGCGGCCAGTGAAGCGGTGACGCGCTGGCGCTTCGTGCCGGCCCGGCGGGGCGACGAGCCGGTCGAAGCGGCGGTCATCGTGCCGGTCACCTTCGCTCTTGAGTAGAAAAGGAACAGCATGCAAGCGCAAATGGGCATCGCCCACTTCTGGAGCCAGGGCGACCTGGTGACGCATACCACAGCGATCATTCTCGCCCTGCTCTCGCTGGCCTCGTGGTCGGTCATCGTCAGCAAGCTGATGTCGGCCTGGCGCGCCTCGCGCCTGCCGGAGCGCGTCCTGGCCCATTTCTGGAACGCCAATTCGCTGCCCGAGGCGCTCGTCGCGTTGCGCCGCGAGGATCCTTCCGGGATCTTCGCCGGCCTCGCCCTGACCGGTGCTCACGCCGCCCAGGCGCACCAGCAGAATGCGGCGCGCGGCATCGGCGCCGGCGTCAATGCCAGCGAATTCGTGACGCGGGCGATGCGCTCGCAGATCGTCAATACCCAGGCGAAAATCGAACACGGCCTGACCTTTCTCGCGTCCGTCGGCTCGACGGCGCCATTCATCGGCCTGTTCGGCACGGTGTGGGGCATCTATCACGCCCTGGTCGGACTGGCCGGGGCGACCCAGGTGGTGCTCGACAAGGTTGCCGGCCCGGTCGGCGAAGCCCTGATCATGACGGCGGCCGGTCTCTTCGTCGCCATTCCGGCGGTGCTGGCCTACAACGCCTTTACCCGGGCCAATCGCCTGGTTGCCGTGCAACTTGACGGCTTTGCCCATGACCTGCATGCCTACCTGACGACCGGCGTGCGCATCGGCGGCAACGCCAATCTGGTCGATCTCGATGCCGCCCGCGGCAACCGGCAGAACTGAACATGGCGTTCGGCAGTTTCGACGACAACGCGGTCAGCCAGCCGATGGCCGAAATCAACACGACGCCGCTGGTGGACGTGATGCTGGTGCTGCTGGTCATTTTCATCATCACCGCACCGCTCTTCCAGCAGGCGGTGCCGATCGACCTGCCGCAGGTCAGCGCCAGCAAACTCGAGGACAAGCCGGAAATAATCCAACTGGCGATCGATGCCGATGGGAATATTTTCTGGAACGGCCAGGCCATCGCTCGGCAGGAACTGGATTCGCGCTTCGGCGCCGCCGCGGCCCGGCAACCGGAGCTGCATTTGCGGGCCGACCGCGCCGTGCGCTATGAGAAGGTCGCCGACGTGATGGCCGCGGCGCAACGGGCCAATATCGTCAAAATCGCTTTCCTGACCCAGCCCGCCGACTGAGTTTGCGCCACCGGATCACAGGTGGCGGCAGATAACTTCGAGCATTTCGTCGATGTGGAAAGGCTTGGCGATGAAGTCGTCCATGCCGGCCAGCCGGCAGCGTTCCCGGTCGGCGGCCAGGGCATTGGCGGTCAAGGCGATGATCGGCACCGGCCGCCGGTCCCCTTCGCTTTCCCGGGCCCGCTGCCGGACGGTGGCTTCCAGGCCGCCCATGTTGGGCATCTGGAGGTCCATCAGGATCGCGTCGAAGGATTCGCTTTCCAGGATGGCCAGGGCTTTCAGGCCATCGTCGGCGAGCACCACGGTGCAGCCGAATTTGCTCAGCAGTTTTTGGCCGAGCAATTGATTGACCGGCGTATCTTCCACCAGCAGTATCCGTTTGCCCGCCAGGCAGTCGGCCGCTGCCGCGCCGGGGCTGGCCGGGCGGCTGGCAGCCGGCGATTCGGCCGGCCGGCAGGCAATCGTAAAATGGAAAGTGCTGCCGTGCCCGGGTTGGCTTTCCAGGCCAATACGGCCGCCGAGCAGGCCGACCAGTTGGCTGACAATCGCCAGACCCAGGCCGGTTCCGCCATATTGGCGGGTGGTTGAGCTTTCGGCCTGGGAGAAGGGGGCAAAGATCATTTGCTGTTTGTCGGCCTCGATCCCGATGCCGCTATCGCTGACCGAGAAATGCAGCTCCAGTTGGCCGGAAACCGTGCTCGGTGCGGCTTGGACCCGGATCATGACAGTGCCCTGGTCGGTGAATTTGAGGGCGTTGGAAACCAGATTGCTGAGAATCTGGCGCAAACGGACCGGGTCGCTGACAACGCTGGCGGGAAGATCGCCGATCGCCTGCCAGGCGAGCGTCAGTCCCTTGTCGCGGGCTTGGGCCGAATAGATGCCGACCATGCTGTCGAGAATTTCGGAGAGCACCAGCGGCACCATTTCCAAGCTCAGTTGACCGGCCTCGATTTTGGAAAAATCGAGAATGTCGTTGAGGACCCGCATCAGGCTTTCGCCGGACTGTTTGACCCAGGTCAGATATTCGCGTTGTTCGGCGGTTAATTCGGTGGCCAGCGCCAGATCGGTCATCCCGAGAATGCCGTTCATCGGCGTCCGGATTTCGTGGCTGACCGTTGCCAGAAAAGCCGTCTTCGCCTGGGCCCCGGCTTCGGCGGCCCGGGCCAGGCGTTTTTCTTCGTCGCGCGCGGCCGTCAGATCCCTGATCCGTTCGGCGACCGCTCGCGACATGGCATTGAAGGCGGCGCCCAGGCGGCCGATTTCGTCGCTCCCTTCACCGACCGGGGGCGGCGTCAGGTTGCCGGCGGCGACCGCTTCGCTGGCCCGCGTCAGGTCGCCCAGGTGGCGCGTCAGAAAATAGCCGAGCAGGCCCATCAGGCCGGCCGAAAAGATGATTTCGAGCAGCGCGATGCCGATGCCCTGCTTGAACAACTGGCCGTGGGCCGCCGTGATCTGTTTGAGGCTGAGGCCGAAATGCAGGATGCCCAGTTTCTGGCCGTAGATGGCGATTGGCATGGCCATGTCGTAACGCGGCGCTTCGTCGTCGTCTTCGAACAGACGGAAACCCGGGTCGGGCAAGGGCAGGGGTTTGTCTTCCGGCCAGCCGCTGGCGGCCAGGCGCCGTCCCTTGCTATCGGAAATGGCCAGATATTCGATGCCGTCGGCCGCCGAACTTTCGTCGAGCACCGCCTGGATCGTCGCGTAATCGCGCTGGGCGAGCGGCGCGACAATGGCCGCGATGAGGACGGGGCCCATCTGCTCGGCATGGCGTCGGGCCTGGGCGCCCATGTTGTCGGTCAACAGGCGCAGACTGTTGGCGACCAGCAGGGTCAGCATCAAGGCCTCGACGGCGATGGCGACGAGCAGGAGACGGCCGCGCACCGATCGCAGGTGAAGGAAACGCCTCATTTCCCTTTGAGCAACTGCCGGGTTTCTACGGCGTAGGGTTCCATGCTTTCAAGCTCTTTCGGGCGCAGTCGGCGATAGCCCTCCAGCTTGTTTTGCTCGAAATAGCGGTTGCCTTCTTCGGAAGCGGCAAAGGCCCACAAGGCCGCTTCGATTTTTGCCTGCGCCCTGGCCTGGCGCTTGTTGAGCATATAGACGCGACCGGCCAGCGCTTCGCTTTCGGCGATGATGCGCAGGGCATCGCGCTGCTCGGCCGGGAGTTTTTGGAAATTGGCCAGCGAGGTGAAGGCCAGGGCGGCATCGCCGGCCAGCACCTGGCGGCTGACGCTGTCGGCGGCGGACACGTAATGGGTGGTGATGTCGCTGACGCCGTTGCTCTTCAGCCAATGGACGCCCCACAGCGAGACGAGCGAGGCGGGGGAGAGCGCGAGGATGGTGCTGCCCCGCAGATCGGCCGGCTTGCGGTATTTGCTATCCCGGGCGACCAGCGCGACGGCCTTGAAATCGGCCTGGTAGGTCAATAGCGGCAGGTAGCCGGCATCGGTCTGGTAGAGGCGGGCCTGATGGCCGGAGGTGACCGCCAGGTCGTATTCCTGATTGAGGGCGCGGCGGCCGAATTCGGTGAAATCCGGTGCGGTCAGCACTTCGACCGGCAGGCCCAGGCTGCGTTCGAGATGCTGGCGCAGGGGCTGGTACATTTCGAGTATGACGCGGGCACTGGTATGCGGGGCGATACCCAGTTTGAAACTGCCCTCCTGCGCCTGCGCCGGGGTGAGCCACAGGCCGGCGGCGAGGAGCAGCAAGCTGAGAATTTTTCGCACGGACATGGCGTTCAGGCGTTCAGTCTTTCCAGCGCCTCGCGCAGTTTGCCCGGCTCATCGAGGCGCAGCATGCGACGGACGGCGGGGGCGAGTTCGCTGACTTCGGATTTGAGGACGTGACTCTTGACCTGCAGGATCTGCGACGGATGCATCGAAAAAATGCGCAGGCCCATGCCGAGCAGCAGCCGGGTCAGGGCCGGGTCGCCGGCCATTTCGCCACAGACCGAAACCGGCACGCCGACTTTTTCGGCGCTCGCCAGGGTATGGGCGATCAGCATCAGCACGGCCGGGTGCAGCGGATCGTAGAGGCTGGCCACCTGTTCGTCGGAGCGGTCGATGGCCAGCGTGTACTGGATCAGGTCGTTGGTGCCGATCGAGAGGAAGTCGAGGCGGCGCAGGAAGAGGCCGACGGCCAGCGCGGCGGCCGGAATCTCGATCATGCCGCCGACCTCGATGTTTTCGTCGAAGCTTGCTTTTTCGCCGCGCAGGCTCGATTTCGCCTGTTCCAGGGCAGCCAGCGTCTGGTCGATTTCGTGGGCATGGGCGAGCATCGGAATCAAAAGCTTGATCGGGCCGTATTTCGAGGCGCGCAAGATCGCCCGCAACTGCGTCTGGAACATCCGCGGCTCGGCCAGCGACAGGCGGATGGCGCGCCGGCCGAGGGCCGGGTTGGTCTGCACGCGGTCGTTGGCATTGTTGTCGGGGCGCAGGTCCTTGTCGTTGCCGAGGTCGAAGGTGCGGATGGTGACCGGGCGGCCGGCCATGCCCTTGACCACTTTCTTGTAGGCCTCGAACTGCTCCTGCTCGTCGGGCATGTCGCCGCGGTCGAGGAAGAGGAACTCGGTGCGGAACAGGCCGATGCCCTCGGCCCCGGCTTCGAGCGAGATCGGTACGTCGCCCGGCAGTTCGATATTGGCGAACAATTGCACCTCGACGCCGTCGAGGGTCTGCGACTTGGCGGTCTTCAGGCGCTTCAGCTTGGAACGTTCGAGCTCGATCTGGTCCTTGCGCAGCAGGTACTCTTCAAGCACCCGCGGGTCGGGATTGACGATGGCGACGCCGCGCGTGCCATCGATGATGATCTGCTCGCCATCGCGGATCAGCGAACGGGCGTTCTCCATGCCGACGATGGAGGGAATGGCCAGGCTGCGGGCGAGAATGGCGGTGTGCGAGGTGGCGCCGCCGACATCGGTGATGAAGGAGGCGAAACGGTGATCCTTGAAGGTGATGACGTCGGCCGGCGAGAGATCGTGGGCGACGACGATCAGATTTTCTTCCTTGACCCCCTTCGCCGCCTTGAGCACGGCACGACCGGGGCGGCCGAGCAATTCCTTGATGACGCGCTCGACGACCTGGACGACGTCGAACTTGCGCTCGCGCAGGTAGGGGTCGTCGAACTGCTCGAACTGTCCGACCAGGTGTTCCATTTGCTGGACCAGCGCCCATTCGGCATTGCAGCGCCGTTCGCGGATGATCTCGCGCGGCTTGTCGACCAGTTCCGGGTCTTCGAGGAACATGGTGTGGATGTCGATGAAGGCGGCGAGCTCGGCCGGCGCGTGCTCGGTGGTTTCCTTCATGGTTTCCAGTTCGCCCTTGACCACCTTGATGGCCGCGTCGAAGCGGGCGATTTCCTTGTCCACCATGCGCGGCGCGATGGTCAGGTGCGACACTTCCAGCGTCGCGTGCGACATCAGCATCGCCCGCCCGATGGCGATCCCGCCGGAAACCCCGAGGCCGTGCAAGGTGAAGCTCATGATCGCTTACTCTCCCTCGCCGAAATAATCGGCGATCAGGGCGAGCAGCGCCGCCATCGCTTCCGCCTCGTCGGCGCCCTCGGTTTCGATGGTCACCTGCGACCCCTTGCCGGCGGCCAGCATCATCACCCCCATGATGCTCTTGGCATTGATCCGCCGGCTGCCCTTGGCCATCCATACCTCACATTTGAACTTGCCGGCGAGTTGGGTCAGTTTGGCGGAAGCCCGGGCGTGCAGGCCGAGCTTGTTGATGATTTCGGTTTCTCTGGTCAGCATCTCAGTGTTCCAGCATGTTGATGACGCCGTCGCGACCGCCGCTGATGGCGCGCGTCAGCAGGATTTCCATGCCCTTGTCGCGGTAGGTCAGGGCGCGCAGCAGCATCGGCAGATTGACCCCGGTCACTCCTTCGACTCGTCCCGGTTCAAGGAGTTTGAGGGCGAGATTGGCCGGGCTGGCACCGAAAATATCGGTCAGCACCAGCGCCCCCTTGCCGGTGTCGACCAGTTGCAGCATCTGGCGGGCCAGCGGCAGCAGGTCGAGCGGGTCGTCTTGGGCCGAGACGCCGAACTGGTTCAACTGCGCCGGGCGCTTGTTGAGAACGTGGCAGGCGTTCTGGACGAGGGCTTCGCCATAGCTGCCGTGGGTAATGAGGAGAATTCCGATCATGCGCGGGATTCTACCGCCCTTTCAGCGTCGGCTGACGATCAGGATACCGATCACGACGAGCGCCGCGCCGGCCATCTGGGCCGCTGAAATGTGTTCGCCGAGCAGCCACCAGCCGAAGCCGATGGTGAGCAACGGCCCGATCATCGTAAACAGCGAGGAGCGGCCGGCGCCGAGGCGGCGGATGGCGGCCGACTGGGCGAAGACCGGGATCACCGTGGCGAATAGCGCCATCGCCAGGCCCCAGCCATAGACTGGCAGCGGCTGGATGAAGGCGGCGAGCGGATGCGACGCGGCAAAATGCAACAGGGTGACGGCCGCCGACATCAGCGTGGCGAGCGCCGCGAAACGCATGGCGCCGAGACGGGTGATCATCGGGCCGCTACCGGCCAGATAGATGGCGTATGAAATGCTGGAGCCAAAGACCAGGGCGCCGCCGATCAGCACGTCGCGGGGCGCGCCGAGGCCGAGGTCGTGCACGAAGGCGAAGCCGATGCCGCTGTAGCACAGGGTGAGCGCGACGCCCTCGCGGCGGCTGAAGGCCTTGCCCTGGAAAAAGACGCCGATCAGGATGGTCAGCGTCGGGTAGGTGAACAGGATCAGGCGTTCGAGGCCGGCCGAAATGTATTGCAGGCCCCAGAAGTCGAGAATGCTGGCGCCGTAATAGCCAAAACAGCCGAGCAGGAAGAGCCGTCCCCAGTCGCCCCGCGTCAGGCTGGTGCCGGCCCGCTGTTCGCGCAGTCCGACCCAGAGGAAGACGGGCAGCGCAAACCCCATGCGCAGGGCGAGCAGGGTAATGGCGTCGACGCCGTAGGGGTAAGCGAGCTTGACGAAAATGGCCTTCAGTGAAAAGCCGAGCGCGGCGAGCAGGGCCAGTGCCGCGCCGGTCGCCGCACTGCTTATTCTAGCGTTCGATTTTTCCAAAACCATTCTCGTCGGGTTACGGGCAGGTGGCCATTGAATTACGCCGCCGGCAGTCTTGGCAATTGGTAATATCCAAAGCCAGCCTTCGTTGTGGACGAAACCATGCATTACGATCTTCCCGACCTCCGGCTGGTTGCCGCGATTGCCGACAGCGGCAGCCTGACCGCCGGCGCGGCGCGCGTCCATCTGGCGCCATCCTCGGCCAGCCATCGCCTGAGTCAGCTCGAAGCGGCTCTCGGCGTGCCCCTTTTCGCCCGTCATGCCCGCGGCTTGCGGCCGACGGCGGCCGGCGAATCGCTGCTCCGTCACGCCCGCCAGGTATTCGCCCAGCTCGAACAGATGCACGCCGACCTGGCACCCTACGCCAGCGGTCTGTACAGCCAGGTCACGGTCTTTGCCAATAGCAATGCGATCAACTGCTTCCTGCCGGAAGACCTCGGCGATTTTCTGCGCGAGCAGCCGCAGGTCCGGGTCAGCCTGGAGGAGCAGCCGACGCCGGCGATCATCCAGGCGGTGGCCGCCGGGCAGGTGGAAATCGGCGTCATTGCCGCGGCCGGCAGCCTGGTCGGGCTGGAAATTCAGCCTTATCGTCGTGACCGCCTGGTTCTCGTCGTGCCGGCCGGGCATCCGCTGGCCGCCAGGGGGACCCTCGGTTTCGCCGAAGTTCTCGAGCAGCCCTTCGTCTGCCTGCATGCCGGCAGCTCCATCCATACCTTCATGATGAACATTGCGGCCCAGCTCGGCAGCAGCCTCGATGTGCGCATCCAGGTGCGCAGTTTCAACGCCATCTGCCGGATGGTTGCCGCCGGGGTCGGCATCGGCCTGGTGCCGCGCCTGGCGGTACACCAGGGCGAAGCCCGGGACGGCAGGGAGCGCCTGAAAATCCTGGAAATTACCGACTCCTGGGCGCCGCGCGATCTGCAATTATGCGTTCGGGCAAGGACTTCGTTGAGTCCGGCCGGCGCCCTGCTTTTCGCTCATCTGGCCGGCCAGGGGGCGGCGGCGGAGCAAGCCTAGGCGAGGCTATAAGCAATCGCTATCGTGAACCCTACAGACGGCTGAAATTCATTTAACATTGGCGGGCCATATTGGAGGCTATCGGCCACTAAAAAAATCGCGCCGGGCAACATGATTCTGGGAGGAATTGAATGTCTTTCATGCCGTGGACGGATGCCCTGGAAATGGGGATCGAAACCATCGACAACCAGCACCGCTGGCTGGTCGATGCAACCAATCGCCTGTACCTCGAAATAACCAGAGCGGAGCCGGATCGCGCCGTGCTCGGCGAAATCCTCGAAGGCCTGGTCGATTACACGATGAACCATTTCGTGCTCGAGGAAGAGCTTTTCCAGCGCTTCGGCTATCCGGAAACGGTCGCCCACAAAGCCGAGCACGACGCCTTCACGGCCACCGCCATGAACCTGCTGATGCAGTTCGAGAGCGGCGAAAGCGTCGGCCCGCCGGTTCTCGATTTCCTCAAGGAGTGGCTGCTCCACCACATTCTCAAGGTGGACCGCGCTTACGCGCCTTTCCTCAAGGAAGCCGGCGTTCGCTAGGCGGCGACCCGGGCCGCTGGCGCGACCCGGCAGAAACTAGAGCGGACGCTTGACGGTCAGCCCGCCGCGGATCTGGCCCCGGGCATAGCCGGTCGCCTGGTCCTGCGGGTAGTTTTTCGTCAACTCGGCTTTCAGGTCGGCATCCAGCGTGGCGAGCGGGCCGTGGCACTTGAGGCAGACCTCGACCACCGGTAAGGCCTTGATGTAACGGAAGACCGGCTTGCCCTCGAGACTGACGATCTCGCCCTTCTCCAGCGTCTCCGGCGTTTCGCCCTGGGCGGCGCGAATATTGAAATCGGCCAGTTGGCGGACTTCCCAGTCATCCGGCGCGCCGCGTTCGGCATTGCGCGCTTTCAGACTGACGCGCCGAATGTCCCAGCCGGTTTCCTGGCGTTTTTCCTTGATCAGGGCCGGGGCCAGGCCCTTGCAAACCGGAATCGCCCCCGCCGCCCCCTTGCTGGCGACTGATTCCTGCATGGCTTTGACCACCTTGGGCAAAACTGGCAGCACGGCTTTTTTCGTCTCGCTGGTCAAAGCGCCGACATCCTGGGCCAGGGCCGGTAGGGCGGCCAGCAAGAGAGTGATGGAGAGCAGTGTTTTCATGATCGGATCCGCTTGTAAATTAGCAAACGCTTATTTTACACCGGGAAATCCAATTGCTTCGCACAGACGCAGAGATGCCGAGGAAAAACAAAGACTTGCCCGGCTTGTTCGGAATACCCTCGGGGTAAGCCGGCAAATTGGGGCTGGCGACTGTTTTCACGAATTTCTCTGCCCCCCGGCGACTCCGCGGTCAGCTCTCTTGCCTTAAACGAGCGGATCCGAACGCCTGATTCCGCATGCGACGGGCGACGCCGATTGCCGCCGGCCAAGTTATTTCAACGTCTGCCGCCGAGGATCGAACCGAGCACGCCGCGCAGAATCTGCTTGCCGATTTCCCGGCCGACCGTCCCCGCCATGCCGCGCGCCGCACTTTTCGCGGCGCTTTCCAGGATACCTTCGCGGTGGCCGCCGCGCGGCCCGGTAGTCCCGCCGAGCAGATCGCCAAGGCTGCCGAAAATGCCACCGCTGGAGCCGGTCTGCGCCGTCGCGGCGGTGACTCTGGGTTGCGGCGCCGGGGCCGGGGCGGGCTGGCCGGCAAGATGGCCGCCGCTGGCCGGCGGCGCCGGAATGGCACCGGGGGCGGCTGGGCTGGCCGCCGGTTTGCCGCGCAGGATCTCGTAGGCCGACTCGCGGTCCACGGCTTGGCCGTAGGCGGCGAGCAGCGGCGAGGCCTGGATGATGACCTGGCGTTCTTCGCCGCTCAGCGGGCCGAGGCGGGAGGCGGGCGGAAAGATGACACTGCGCTCGACGACGGTGGGCCGGCCTTTTTCGTCGAGGAAGGAAACCAGCGCTTCGCCGACGCCGAGTTCGGTAATCACCGTCGCGGCATCGAACTTGGGGTTGGCACGCATGGTCTGCGCCGCTGCCTGCACGGCTTTCTGGTCGCGCGGTGTGAAGGCGCGCAGGGCGTGCTGGACGCGATTGCCGAGCTGGCCGAGAATTTTTTCCGGGACGTCGAGTGGGTTCTGCGTCACGAAATAAACGCCGACGCCTTTCGAGCGGATCAGCCGCACCACCTGTTCGACCTTGTCGGTCAGCGCCTGCGGCGCATCGGTGAATAGCAGGTGGGCTTCGTCGAAGAAGAAGACCAGCTTGGGTTTGTCGAGATCGCCGGCTTCCGGCAATTGCTCGAACAATTCGGCCAGCAGCCAGAGCAGGAAGGTGGAGTAGAGGGCCGGCGCCAGCACCAGCTTTTCGGCGGCGAGGATGTTGATGACACCACGACCATTGGCGTCGACCCGCATCAGGTCGTTGATGTTGAGCATCGGTTCGCCGAAGAAGACGTCGCCGCCCTGCTCGTCCAGGGTCAGCAGGCCGCGCTGGATGGCGCCGATCGAGGCGGTCGAGACATTGCCGTACTCGGTGGTGAACTCCTTGGCGTTTTCGCCGACGTACTGGATGCAGGCGCGCAGGTCCTTCAGATCGATGAGCAACAGGCCTTTGTCGTCGGCGATCTTGAAGACCAGTTGCAGGACGCCGGTCTGCGTGTCGTTCAAGTTGAGCAGGCGGGCCAGGAGCAGCGGGCCCATGTCGGAAATCGTCGCCCGCACCGGCACCCCGCCGCTGCCGAAGACGTCCCAGAAAGCGGTCGGATTGGCATAGGGCTGGAAGCCTTCGAGGCCGAGCTCCTTGAGGCGCTCCGCCAGTTTCGGGGTGACCACGCCGGCCGCGCCGACCCCCGACAGGTCGCCCTTGACGTCCGCCATGAAGACCGGTACGCCGGCGTAGGAGAGCCTTTCGGCCATCGATTGCAGGGTCACCGTCTTGCCGGTGCCGGTGGCGCCGGTGATCAGGCCGTGGCGGTTGGCCATCTGCGGCAGCAGGGCCGGATAGCCGTCGGCGGACTTGGCGAGATAGAGCGGATCGGGCATGGCGGAGAACTCCTGTGGATGGTGTTGCGGCATTCTAGCAATGCTTGCCCCGGCGATTGTGCCGGAGCGGATGCATGCCGTCCTGACGAGAGTGCCCGGCTGCGGGTAAAATGCCGCCTTCTTCGTTTATTGCAGTGAGAAAATCATGGCCGGACACTCCAAATGGGCCAATATCCAGCACCGCAAAGGTCGCCAGGATGAGAAGCGCGGCGCCGCCTTCTCCAAGATTGCCAAGGAAATCACCGTTGCCGCCAAGATGGGCGGCGGCGACCTCAACTTCAATCCCCGCCTGCGCGTCGCGGTGGACAAGGCCAAGGGTGTCAATATGCCCAAGGACAAGATCGATACGGCGATCAAGAAGGGCACCGGCGAACTGGATGGGGTCGATTACGTCGAGGTTCGCTACGAAGGCTACGGGCTGGGCGGGGCGGCGATCATGGTCGATTGTCTGACCGACAACAAGGTCCGGACGGTGGCCGAAGTTCGCCATGCTTTCGCGAAATTCGGCGGCAACATGGGGTCCGACGGTTGCGTTGCCTTCCAGTTCAAGCATTGCGGCCAGATGATCTTCGCCCCCGGTACCGACGAAGCGGCATTGATGGACGCGGCGATCGAAGCCGGGGCCGAGGATGTGTCGAGCAATGACGACGGCTCCATCGAAGTCATTACGGCGCCCAACGACTACATGGCGGTCAAGGATGCCCTGGAAGCCGCCGGTTTCAAGCCGGAATTCGGCGAAGTGACGATGAAGCCGGAAGGCGAGAACGAATTCGTCGGCGAAGACGCGGTCAGGATGCAGAAACTGCTCGACGCGCTGGAAAACCTCGACGATGTGCAGGAAATCTACACCACGGCGGTGATGGACGAATAAGGTCAGGCGGCGTCGGCGGAGCGGCTTGGAAAACCCGGGTCGCTCCTCTACACTGGCGGGAAGGCGTAGTTCATGCGCCACTCTCGGAAGAGGATGGAAAGACGATGGAAATTACCTCCCGCGGCCTGTTGCCCGAATTGCTGGTTCTGGGAATTCCCGAAGTCGATGCCCAGCATGAGGGCATCTTCTATCGTATCGAGAACCTGAAGTTCCTGTGCCTGGAGTCGTCCGCGCCACCCCGGGCGGCGTTTGCCGAATTGCTGGCCTACCTGGGCGAGCATTTCCATACCGAGGAAGTCATCGCCCTGGCGGCCGGGCTCGATTTCACCGAGCATGCCGAAATGCACAGCCAGACCCTGATCACGCTGAGCGGCTGGGTCAGCGTCGTGATCAGCGGGCAGCGCGACGTTTTCAGCTTTTTGCGTTACCTGGAAATCTGGTTCGAACGCCATATCCGCGAGGAGGACCAGCCTTTCGCCAGGCAATTGCACGCCAGCGGAGTCGTCCCCGGCGCCACGACTTGATCTATCGCCGCTGCTCGGCCACCATGAAGCCCGTGCCTGAAACGGGCTTCGTTATTTTTGCTTGCCAGAACCCCCTCCCTAAACGAACTGTCCGGCCAGCCGGGCCTGCCGAGTTGCCCAGAAAAGTCCCGTGCCCCGTCTCTACCCCTTTCTTTTCGTTTTCCTGTGGAGCACCGGTTTCATCGGCGCCAAGTACGGCCTGCCCTTTGCCGATCCTCTCTCCTTCCTGCTCGCCCGCTACGCGCTGGTCATCCTGCTGATGGCGGCCGTCGTCTGGCTGAGCCGCGCCCCGTGGCCGGAAAAGCCGATGTACTGGCTGCATATCGGCGTTTCCGGCGTGCTCGTCCATGCCATCTACCTGGGCGGCGTTTTCGTTGCCATCAAGCACGGTTTGCCGGCTGGCATCACGGCGCTGGTCGTCGGCATGCAGCCCCTGCTGACGGCCTTCGGCGCCGGCCGGCTGCTCGGCGAGAAGGTCAGCGGCCGGCAGTGGGGCGGGCTGGCCCTGGGCCTGGTCGGCGTCGGTCTGGTTGTTTCCGACAAGTTCGGCGACGGGCTCGCCCTCGGGCCGATGCTGCTGCCGGCGCTGCTTGCCCTGTTCGGCATTACGCTCGGCACCCTGTACCAGAAAAGGTTTTGTCCGAGCTTCGACTTGCGTAGCGGCGCGCTGATCCAGTTCGTGCCGAGCGCCATCGTGACGATGCTGGCCATTGCCTTATTCGGAGAGTTCCACATCGAATGGAATGGCCCGTTCGCTTTCGCCCTCGGTTGGCTGGTGCTGGTCCTCTCGATCGGCGCCATCAGCCTGTTGAATCTGTTGATCCGTAGCGGTAGCGCGGTCAATGTCGCCAGCCTGTTTTACCTGACGCCGCCGACCACGGCCTTGATCGCCTGGGCGGTATTCGGCGAGAAACTGAGCCTGCTCGCCGCCGTCGGCATGCTGCTGGCGGTCAGCGGTGTCTACCTCGTGGCGCGGGCCAAATGAGCGATATTCCTCGCATTCTCGGCATTGATCCCGGCCTGCGTATCACGGGGTTTGGGGTCATAGAAAAGCACGGCAACCAACTGATCTACGTGGCCAGCGGCTGCATCAAGTCGAACGACAAGGCGTCCTTGCCGGAGCGCATCAAGACGCTGTTTGCCGGGATCAGCGAGGTCATCGCGACCTATGCGCCGAACCAGGCGGCGGTGGAAAAGGTCTTCGTCAATGTCAATCCGCAGTCCACGCTGCTGCTCGGCCAGGCGCGCGGCGCGGCGCTCAGTGCGCTGGTCCATGCCGATCTGGTGGTGGCGGAATATACTGCGCTGCAGGTCAAACAGGCGGTGGTCGGGCATGGCAAGGCGGCCAAGGAGCAGGTCCAGGACATGGTGGTGCGCCTGCTTTCCCTGCCCGGTTCACCGAGTGCCGATGCGGCCGATGCGCTGGCCTGCGCCATCGCCCATGCCCACGGCGGGCAGGGGATGGGAGCGCTGGCAACGGCCGGTTATCGCGTTCGTGGCGGCCGCCTGATAGGATGACGCGATGATCATCGAACCGCAGCTTGCCGCCTTCTCCAATCCGCTGAGCAAATACGTCGCGGCGACCCGCCCGGCCTTTCTCAGCGTAACCCTGATCGGCAGCCTGATCGGCCTGGCCACGGCGCATTTCAGCGGCTATCCGATCGATCTGCTGAAAGCCGGACTGACCATTTTCTTTGCCCTGGTCGCCCATGCCGGCGTCAATGTCGTCAATGACTACTACGATGCCCTGAATGGTTCGGATGCCCTCAATACCGAGCGTCAATTTCCTTTTACCGGCGGCAGTCGCTTCATCCAGAACGGGGTGTTGACCCGGCGGCAAACCGGCCTCTTCGGTTATGCCCTGCTCGCTTCCGTGGTGCCGCCCGGACTCTGGCTCGCCGCCCATTCGGCGCCGGCTTTGCTACTCATCGGCCTGGCCGGGCTGCTGGTCGGCTGGGCCTATTCGGCGCCGCCCCTGAAACTGATGAGTCGCGGCGTCGGCGAACTGGCCATCGTCGCCGGCTGGTTGCTGGTCTGCGTCGGTACCGATTTCGTCCAGCGTGGCGGTTTTGTCGCCTTGCCGCTGCTCGCCGGTCTGCCCTTTGCCCTGCATGTCGCCAATATCCTCTACATCAACCAGTTTCCCGACCGCAAGGCGGATGCCGGTGCCGGCAAGCGCACCGTTGTTGTCCGCCTGGGGGCAGAAGCGGCCAAATGGGGTTATCCGCTGATCGCCCTGCTCGCCCATGGCTGGCTGCTGGCGCTGGTCATCGGCGGACATTTGCCGGGTTACGCACTCATCGCCACGCTGACCCTGGCGCTCTCTCTGTTTGCCAGCACCAGTCTGCTACGCGACGCCAACCGGCCGGCCCGTTTGGTGCCGGCCATCAAACAAACCATCCTGGCCGCCAACCTGCACGGCCTGTTACTGGTGGCGGCCCTGCTCGCCGCTGCCCCGGGAATACCTACATGATCGGACGCCTGACCGGCTTATTGCTCGAAAAGAACCCGCCGCAGATCGTTATTGACGTCGGCGGTGTCGGCTACGAACTCGACGTGCCGATGAGCACCTTCTACAACCTGCCGGCCAATGGCGAAAAAGCCACCCTGCTCACCCATTTCGCGGTGCGGGAGGACGGCCATTACCTGTACGGTTTCCTGACCGAGGCCGAGCGTTTTGCTTTCCGCCAGTTGCTCAAGGTTTCCGGCATCGGTGCCCGCACTGCGCTGTCGGTGCTCTCCGGCCTGTCGGTCGGCGATCTGGCGGCCGCCGTGGCGCAACAGGAACTCGGTCGGCTGATCAAGATTCCGGGCATTGGCAAGAAGACCGCCGAACGCCTGTTGCTCGAACTCAAGGGCAAGCTGGCCGAAACCACCGGCGTTTCCCTGAGCGCGCCGGCCGACGAGGCCCGTCAGGATATTTCGAATGCGCTGCTGGCCCTCGGTTACAACGAAAAGGAAGCGGCCTCGGCGATGAAGCTGCTGCCAGCCGATGTCGGTACCTCGGACGGTATCCGTCAGGCCCTCAAGCTGCTCTCGAAAGTCTGATGTTTACCGACAACAATCCCCGCCGCCTGGCCCAGATCGCGCTGGTCGTGCTGCTCATCGTCGGTTGTCTGGCCGTTCTGTGGCCGATGATCGGTGCCGTGCTCTTTGCCTTCGTGGTCTGGCTGTGTACCTGGCGATTCTATTCGGAGACGCTGCTGCCCCGGCTCGGCGGCCGCGATACGCTGGGGGCGTCGCTGATGACCCTGTTGCTGATCCTGCTCATGTTGCTGCCCATGAGCTTTCTCGCCGGTAGCCTGGTGAATAGTGCCGACAAGTTGATCGGGCTGGCCAAGCCCTATATCGAACAAGGTATGCCGCAGGTGCCACCGGCCTGGTTGAGCGGCCTGCCTTTCTTCGGGGGCGAGATCGATACTTTCTGGCACCAGATCGTCAGCAGCCGCGAGGAATTGAATGCCCTGCTCAAACAACTGATTGCCCCGGCCCGCCAGTTTGCCCTGGTGCTCGGCAGTATTGCCGCGAATGGCCTGCTGCAACTAGCGCTGGTCCTGTTCGTCGCTTTTTTCCTCTACCGTGACGGCGTCAAGGTCAGTCATGCCCTGCTGGTCGGGGCGCATAAGCTGGGTGGCGAGCTGGGCGAGGAAATGCTGGAAAAAACCCGCGACACGGTGATCGGCGTCATGCTCGGCATTGTCGGCACGGCGGCGGCTCAGGGCACGGTGGCGATGCTTGGTTTTCTCATCGCCGGGGTACCGACGGCGGTGTTGCTCGGTTTTGCCACCTTTTTCCTGTCGATGATCCCGATCGGTCCACCCTTGATCTGGGGCGGCGCCGCCGCCTGGTTGTACAGTCAGGAGCAAGTCGGCTGGGCGATTTTCATGGCCTTCTACGGCATCTTCGTGATCAGCAGTATCGATAACTTCGTCAAACCCGTCCTGATGGCGCGGGGCGCCGGCATTTCCATTTTGCTGATCGGTCTCGGCGTGCTCGGCGGGGTGCTGGTTTTCGGCTTCATCGGGATATTTCTCGGGCCGGTGTTGCTCGCCCTCGGCCATATGTTGTTCGGGCGCTGGACGCGAGAGGAAGACCCCGCATGATCGAAACCGACAAACTGGTCCCCCAAGGGGACTTCCTACGGGGCGCCGAGCGCATCATCGCACCACAGGCCAAATCGGCGCAGGAAGAAGCGCTCGAACGCGCCCTGCGCCCGAAGCGTCTGGCCGACTACACCGGCCAGGTGAAAATCCGCGAACAACTGGAAATTTTCATCCAGGCCGCCAAGAACCGCGGCGATTCGCTCGACCACGTCCTGCTCTTCGGCCCGCCGGGCCTCGGCAAGACGACGCTGGCCCACATCATCGCCCACGAAATGGGCGTCAACATGCGCCAGACCTCGGGCCCGGTGCTTGAACGGGCCGGCGACCTGGCCGCCATCCTGACCAATCTCGAACCGCACGACGTGCTGTTCATCGACGAAATCCATCGTCTCTCGCCCGTCGTCGAGGAAATCCTCTACCCGGCGCTCGAGGATTTCCAGATCGACATCATGATCGGCGAAGGCCCGGCCGCCCGCTCGGTCAAGCTCGATCTGCCGCCGTTTACGCTGATCGGTGCGACGACCCGGGCCGGCATGCTGACCAACCCGCTGCGCGACCGTTTCGGCATCGTCGCCCGCCTCGAGTTCTACAACGCCGAGGAGTTGCAACAGATCGTCAGTCGCTCGGCGACGCTGCTCAATGCGCCGATCGATCCGGCCGGCGCCCTGGAAATCGCCAAGCGCTCGCGTGGCACGCCGCGCATCGCCAACCGCCTGCTGCGCCGGGTGCGTGACTACGCCGAGGTCAAGGCGGACGGCAAAATCACGCGGCAAGTCGCCGATGCCGCCCTGGTCATGCTCGATGTCGATCCGGCCGGACTCGACATCATGGACCGGAAACTTCTTTCAGCGGTGATCGACAAGTTCGGCGGCGGCCCGGTCGGCGTGGACAACCTCGCCGCGGCCATCGGCGAAGCGCGCGACACCATCGAAGACGTGCTCGAACCCTACCTGATCCAGCAGGGCTACCTGCAACGCACCCTGCGCGGGCGCATCGCGACGCCGGCCATTTATCGCCACCTTGGCCTGGCCGAACCGAACAGCGCCGTCGTCCGCGACCTGCTGGCCGACGCATAGGGCGCGCCGACGGCAATAAAAAAGCCCCGGGCTGGTGCCCGGGGCTTTTTGCTCGGTTGGGGTCTTTTAATTACTTGGTGGTCGGCGCTGCGGCCGGGGTGGCGGCAGCGGCTTCAGCCTTCTCCGCCTTGACCGGCTTCTTCGCCTTGTGGCTCTTCTTCACTGGTTTGGCGTCGGCCTGCGCTACGACGTCGCTCTTGGCGGCTTCAGCCTTGACCGGTTCGGCAGCCTTCGGGGCTTCGACCTTCTTTTCGGCGCTGGCGGCCGGGGCGACGACTTTGGCGGTCGGTGCGGCAGCGGCCGGAGCAGCAGCCGGTGCCTGGGCGAAGGAAGCGGAAGCGAAACCAGCGGCAACAGCGAGGGCGATAACAGTCTTGATCATTTTGAATCTCCTTGAGCGGTATTGAGTAAGGTTTTCCGGTGCTGCGACAGTGCAGCGCCTTGTACCGGATAACGCGGCTCCCGAGTTCTTCGATGTCATGACCAATGTAAGCGGGTGTATCGCTCTGTGACCGCCTGGTTTCAAGTCGTTACCGGGGCCGGGGGCGGTCGCGGCAAGCCCGGCTGATGATCGGGCAGGGAGGATTCAATGGTCGTCTACTACGTCGGCGCTCTTTGGTGAAGGCCTGTACAATGATACAAATGTCATGGAAACATACCGTTACACATCATTGTTGCAGCACAAGGTAAAATCAAAAGATGAAATACGAGCCGAAGCCCAACGCCTTCTCTATCCCGGTGCGGGTTTATTACGAGGATACAGATGCTGGCGGCGTCGTCTATTATGCCAACTACCTGAAGTTTTTCGAGCGCTGTCGTACCGAGTGGATGCGTTTCGCCGGTCATGACCAGTCGCAACTGGCGGCCGACTCAGGTATCGGTTTCGTCGCCCGCAAGGCCAGTTGCGAATACCTCAAGCCGGCCCGTCTCGATGATCAATTGATCGTCGGTCTGGAAGTCGAAAAACTGACCCGGGTTCGCGTCATCTTCCGTCAGCACGTCCGCCGCGGTGACGACGAACTGGTCACCGGTACCGTCGAGATCGCCTGCGTCAATATGGCCACCATGACACCTTCTGCCATTCCCGAAATCCTGCACAGTAAACTGGAAGCGCTTAAATGAACGTCACCCAGGACCTTTCCATCCTCGAGCTCATCCTGCACGCCAGCGCCGTCGTGCAGATTGTCATGGCGCTGCTGATCGGCGTTTCCTTCATGTCCTGGTACTACATTTTCATGAAGTGGTTCGCGGTGCGCCAGGCGCGCAGCAAGACCGAGACCTTCGAGCGCGACTTCTGGTCCGGCGGCGATCTCAACAATCTGTTCAACAGCGCGGTCAATGACCGTCACCATGCCGGCTCGATGGAGCGCGTCTTTGAAGCCGGCTTCCGCGAATTCACCAAGCTCAAGGGGCAGAAAAACCTTGATCCCAAGGATGTGGTCGACGGCTCGCGGCGCGCCATGCGGGCCACCTTCCAGCGCGAAATGGATGCCCTGGAAGCGCACCTTGCCTTTCTCGCCTCGGTCGGTTCGGTGTCGCCCTACATCGGCCTGTTCGGTACCGTCTGGGGCATCATGCATGCCTTCCGCGGCCTCTCCAATGTCGGCCAGGCGACGCTCGCCTCGGTCGCCCCGGGCATTGCCGAGGCCCTGGTCGCCACCGCCATCGGCCTTTTCGCGGCGATTCCGGCGGTCCTTGCCTACAACCGCTTCTCGCATGACATCGACCGCCTGGCCACCCGCTATGAGTCGTTCATGGAAGAGTTCTCCAATATCCTGCAACGGCAGATGAGGTAGCAGGCATGCGCCAGCGTCGACTGAAAAGCGAAATCAACGTCGTTCCCTATATTGACGTGATGCTGGTGCTGCTCGTCATCTTCATGGTGGCGACGCCGATGATGACGACCGGTTCGGTCGATCTGCCGACCACCGGTACGGCGCCGCAGAAACCGCCGAAATACATCAAGGTCGAGGTTCAGAGTGACGGCGTGCTGTCCGTCTTCGATGCCAACGGCAAGCCGACAAAGGTCAGGGGAATCAAGGAAATGAAGGCGCAGTTGAGCGCCCTCAAGGATGACGAAGAGAATATTGCGGTACTCATCGCTGGCGACAAGGAAACCCAATACAAGAACGTCATCGAAGTTCTCGATGAAGTCAAACGCCTGGGTTTCCACAAAGTCGGCCTGGAAACGGGCAGCAAATAGGCACCATGATTGACCAGAACCGCGAGGAGCCCGGCAAGAAATACGCTCTGGCGTTCACCATCGCGGTGCACGTCGGGCTGATTGCCGTGCTCTTTCTCGGCGTGCAGTGGAAACGCAGTACGCCCGAGGTCATGGAAGTCGAACTGTGGTCGCCGACCCCGATGTCGGCCACCCAGGTGGTGCCGCCCCCGCCCCCGCCGGAACCCGAGGTCAGGCCGCCCGCGAAACCCGAGCCGAAACCGGTGCTCAAGGTCGAACCGAAGCCCGAGCCGCTGCCGCCCAAAAAGCCGGATATCGCGCTCAAGGAAGAAAAGAAAAAAATCGAGCCGAAAAAGCCCGAACCCAAACCGGAGCCCCCCAAACCGGAACCGAAAAAGCCTGAAGTAAAGCCCGAGCCGAAGAAGCCAGAGGTCAAGCCGCCGCCGAAATTTGATTTCGACAAGGAACTGGCCAAGGAGACCAGCCAGTTGAAATCTTCCGCCAAGGCCGCCGCTTCCGCCCAGCAGATGGCCAACGCGGCGGCGGCCGAGGCCGAGCAGCGGGCTTCTTCGAACAAGCGCGGGCTGGCCGATTACGCGGCCAAGATTCGCGGCAAGGTGAAGGGCAATATTGTTCTGCCGCCCAGCATTCAGGGCAATCCGGAAGCCCAGTTCGAGGTCACCCAGCTACCGTCCGGCGAGGTGCTGGCCGTCAAACTGAAGCACTCGAGCGGCAATTCGGCGCTCGATACGGCCATCGAGCGAGCCATCCTGAAATCCTCCCCGCTGCCCAAACCAGATAATCCGGCGCTGTTCGAACGCAACTTGGTCATCAAATACAAGCCGTTTGAAGAGTAAAATCGCGCGAAACTTATTGAAAATGAAGACTATGCATCGAATTACCCGTCGTTGTTTCCTGGTTTTCGGCCTGTTGGCCGCCGGTTTGGCCCAGGCCCAGCTTTCGATCGAAATTACCGGGGCCGGCGCCAACCGTATCCCGGTGGCGATTGCCGATTTTCTCGGCGATCCGACCGCTTCCCGCGTCGTTACCGCGACCGTGCGTTCCGATCTGGAGCGCAGCGGCCTGTTCAAGCTGGTCGAGACGAGCGGGGCGGCGCTCGACGAGAATTCACCGATCAACCACGGCGACTGGAAAAGCAAGGGGGCCGATGCCCTGGCCAGCGGGAGCCTGGGGCGCAGCCCGGACGGCCGGATGGAAGCGCGTTTCCGTCTTTACGATACGCAAAAGGCGGTGGCCCTGGGCGGTGCCGCCTACATCACCAGCAACGAGCAGTTGCGCATTGCCGGCCACCGCATTGCCGATTACATCTATGAAAAACTGACCGGCGAAAAGGGCGTCTTTTCGACGCGCATTGCCTATGTCGTCAAGACCCGCGGCCAGTTCCTGCTGCAGATCGCCGATGCCGACGGGCAGGGCGCGGCGACCGCGCTGACTTCGATCGAACCGATCATCTCGCCGGTCTGGTCGCCGGATGGCAGCAAGCTGGCCTATGTTTCCTTCGAAAAGAAAAAGCCGGTCATCTACGTCCATTCGCTGGCTTCCGGGCAGCGCCGGATCGTCGCCAATTTCAAGGGTTCCAACTCGGCGCCGGCCTGGTCGCCGGATGGTCGCCGCCTGGCGGTGGTGCTCTCCAAGGACGGCAATTCCCAACTCTATGCCGTCAATGCCGACGGCAGCGGTCTGCAGCGTCTGGCCCAATCGGGCGGCATCGATACCGAGCCGCGCTTTGCGCCGGATGGCGCTAGTATCTATTTCACCTCGGATCGGGGCGGCAGCCCGCAGATTTATCGGATCGGTGCCAATGGCGGCGATGCCCAGCGCGTAACTTTTGAAGGCAGCTACAACGTCTCGCCGCGTCCGTCGCCGGACGGCAAGAGCCTGGCCTTCATTGCGCGTCGAGAAGGTCGCTTCCAGTTGGCCGTGATGGACTTGGCCAGCCGTCAGGTGCAAGTGCTGACAGATTCGCATAAAGACGAATCGCCCAGTTTCGCACCCAATAGCCGCATGATCCTGATCGCCACCGAAGTTGGCGGGCGCGGCGTACTATCGGCTGTCTCCAGCGATGGCAGGATCAAACAACGCCTCTCGGTGGCCGCAGGTGACGTGCGCGAACCGGCCTGGGGCCCTTTCTATCATTAATCCTCCGGAGAACTTCATGAACAAGTTGTTAATTCCCGCCCTGCTTGCCGCCCTGATTGTCGGCTGCAGTTCCACCCCGCTTCCCGACGAAACTTCCGGCGCCCCGGTCGAGTCGCGCAGCGGTTCGACCACCAACACCAATGTTGCCCCGGTGGTGGCGGGTGGCGTCGATGCCAACGGTCTGCCGCGCGAACTGACCGATCCGAAGAGCACGCTGGCCAAGCGCAGCATCTACTTCGATCTCGATAAGTACGAAGTCAAGGACGAGTACAAGGATCTGGTCGCCGCCCATGCCAAGTATCTGGTCGCCCATCGCGACTTCAAGGTGCTGCTGCAAGGCAATACCGACGAACGTGGCAGCCGTGAATACAATCTGTCGCTCGGCCAGAAGCGTTCCGATGCGGTCAAGCGTTCGCTGACCCTGCTCGGGGCTCGCGAAGAGCAGATCGAATCGGTCAGCCTGGGCGAAGAAAAGCCGAAGAATGCCGGTCACGACGAGTCCGCCTGGTCGGAAAACCGTCGGGCCGATATTCTCTACAAGGCAGCTGACGGTCGCGGCGAGTTCTGATCATGCGGCGCCTCCATCTTGTCCTTTTGTTGTCCGCCCTGGGTGCCGCACAGGTCCAGGCCGGTGTGTTTGATGACGAAGAAGCCCGTCGCCAGATTGCCGATATAAAGATCAAGATGGAGGCGCGTTTTGACCAGCAGGCCAAGGCTCAACTCGAGCTGGCCAACCAGATCGCCCGGCAGGCGGAAGACATCGCCCGCCTGCGCGGTTTGCTCGAAACCATTACCTACAAGCAGGAAGTCGGCGACAAGCGGACCCAGGATTTCTATCTCGATCTCGACAGCCGTCTGCGCAAGCTGGAAACGCCGGCCCCGGCCGCTACTGCGCCGGCCGATGGCGGCGCCGGCCCGAGCGCCGCGGTCAAAGGTGATCCGGCCAAGGAAGGTCAGGAGTACGAAGCGGCACTGAACCATTTCAAGGCCGCCAAATACAAGGAAGCGGCGGCCGGCTTTGCGGCCTTTGTCCAGAAATACCCGGAGAGCTCCCTGGCCCCCAATGCCCAATACTGGCTGGGCAATGCCTGGCGTGCCCAGGGTGATTGTCGGCGCGCCATCGAGGCGCAAAGTATCGTGACGACAAAATATGCCGACAGTGCCAAGGCAGCGGATGCCTGGCTGGCGATTGCCACCTGTCAGCAGGAACTGGGCAACCCGACCGGCGTCAAGCGGTCGCTGGAAACGGTGCTTGCCAAGTATCCCAATACGCCGGCCGCCGAGTCGGCGCAGCAACGGCTGAAAAAGAAGTAACTAGCAGGGCTCCCGCGTTGGCGGGAGCTTTGCCGGCTTTCCGTTGACGGCCGTGACGGCCATACCCGAGATTTTTCCCCGTGGCCCTGAGAATCACCGAAATTTTTTACTCCCTGCAAGGCGAGGCTTCGCGCGTCGGCCTGCCGACCGTCTTTGTTCGTCTGACCGGCTGTCCGCTGCGCTGTCGCTGGTGTGACACGACCTACAGTTTTACCGGCGGCGAGGCGGCCAGTATTGCCTCGGTACTGGCCGAAGTCGCCAAATATCCGGCCCGCCAGGTCTGCGTTACCGGCGGCGAGCCGCTGGCCCAGAAGGAATGCCTGCCCCTGCTCGTTGCCCTCTGCGACGCCGGCTACGATGTGTCGCTGGAAACCTCGGGGGCGCTCGATATTTCGGCCGTCGACTCGCGGGTGGCGCGGATCATGGATCTCAAGGCTCCGGCTTCCGGCGAGTCGGCCAAGAATCGGTGGGCCAATCTCGAGCTGCTCAATGGGCACGACGAGATCAAGATCATCATCGCCGCGCGGGAAGATTACGAGTGGGCGCGTGCGGCGCTCCGCGAGCGGCAACTGGATACCCGTTGTCCGGTCCTTTTCTCACCCGCCCAAGGACAGATCGAGCCGGTCGACCTGGCGAGCTGGATTCTCGAAGATGGCCTCAACGTGCGTTTTCAGCTACAACTGCACAAGCTGCTTTGGGGTAACATGGTCGGCAAATAAGGGAGGAAGCCCCCGATGACCACCAACCGCCGCCAGTTTTCCCGCGTCCACTTCCAGAGCGAAGCCCGACTCTATCTGCCGAATGGCGAATTCGCCGTCGACGTGCTTGATCTGTCGCTGAAAGGGGCACTGATCAAGCCGCTCGGTGCCGCCTTTGCCGAGATCGGCAGCCCCTGTACGCTGAAATTGCGCCTCGACGAGTCGGGGACGACGATCCGCATGGATTGCACCATCGTTCATCACCAGGCCGGGCATTACGGGCTCATTTGTCGCGAAATCGATCTCGACAGCATCACCCACCTGCGCCGCCTGGTCGCTCTCAATCTCGGTGATGAAAATCTCCTCGACCGCGAGTTGGGACTGCTCGTCTCCGGCTGACGGCGGGCGATCTTCAAGGGGAAATCTCGGGCGATGGTCGATAGCGACAGGGCTCCCTCTGGCCTCCTTGGCGAGTTTCTGGTGACCCCCGGCAAGACTATCCCGGAATTGTGTGAAATTCACCACGCCATTCTAGAGAATGCCGGTCATGCCATCATCGCCACCGATCTGGCCGGGCAGGTGGTTTATTTCAATCCGGCCGCGCAGCGCATGCTGGGTTACGCCTGGGACGAGGTGGTCGGTCAATCGGTAGCCGGTTTTCATCTGCCGGAAGAGATCGAACAACGGGCCCGTCGCCTGTCGGCGGAAATGGCGCGTGACATTGCGCCGGGTTTTGCCGTCTTCGTCGCCAAACTGGCTGGCCGGCAGGCTGACGAGCACGACTGGACCTATGTCCGCCGGGACGGCTCGCGCCTTCCCGTGGCCTTGTCGGTGACGGCGCTGCACGACGGGCGGGGCGAGTTGATCGGTTATCTGGGCATGGCCAGCGATATTTCCTGGCGGCGGCGCAGCGAGCGGGATCTGCAGATTGCTTCCCTGGCCTTCAAGTCGCAGGCGGCGATCATGGTGGCCGATGTCGACCGGCGCATCCTGCAGGTCAATCAGGCATTTACCACGCTGACCGGCTACAGCGCCGAAGAGGCCATCGGCCAGACCCCCTCGCTGCTCAAATCGGGGCGCCACGATCCGGCTTTTTATCAGCAGATGTCGGAGAGCCTGGCCAGCAACGGCCATTGGCAGGGCGAAATCTGGAATCGCCGCAAGTCGGGCAGTATTTTCCCGGAATGGCTGACGATCAGTGAAGTGCGCGACGAATTGGGCAAGCTGACTCATTACGTCAGCACTTTTTCAGATATTTCCGATCTCAAGATGGCCGAATCGGAAATCCACAATCTGGCCTTCTACGACCCGCTGACCGCCTTGCCGAATCGCCGGCTGCTGCTCAACCGGCTCGGTCAGGCGCGGGCCGCCGGCAAGCGCAGCCGGCAATTCGGCGCTCTGCTGATTATCGATCTCGACCATTTCAAGAATCTCAACGACACGCTCGGCCACGATATCGGCGACCGTCTCCTGCTCGAAGTCGCCGGCCGTCTGCGGGCCAGCATGCGGGCAGGCGATACGGCGGCCCGCCAGGGCGGCGATGAATTCATCGTGCTCCTGGAAAATCTCGCTGCCGGGGCGGAAGCCGCCGCTGTCCAGGCGGAAGCGGTGGCCGAGAAAATCCGGCTCAGCCTCAACGAACCTTACCTGTTGCATGGCGATAGCCCGTATTTTCACTCGGCCAGTATCGGCATCAGCCTGTTCTGTGGCCACGACAAAACCACCGATTCGCTGCTCAAGCAGGCCGATATCGCGCTCTACAAGGCCAAGGATGCTGGCCGCAACAGCATCCGTTTTTTCGATAGTGCCATGCAGACGGCGCTCGATGCCCGCGCCCGTCTCGAGTCCCGCCTGCACCAGGCGCTGGCCCGCGACGAGTTCCGCCTGTTCGTGCAAGCCCAGGTCAATACGGCGCGCCAACTGGTCGGCGCCGAAACCCTGCTGCGCTGGCAGCCGCCGGGCGCCGCGATGGTCGCTCCGGATGAATTCATCCCGCTGGCCGAGGAAAGCGGGCTGATCGTTCCCATCGGTCTGTGGGTGCTCGATACGGCCTGCGCCCACTTGCGGCGGTGGGCCGATCATCCGCTGACCGCCCAGCTCTATTTGTCGGTCAATGTCAGTGCCCGGCAATTCCGCCAGCCGGATTTCGTCGATCAGGTGCGTTCGGCTCTGGCACGGCACGGCGCCGATGCCAAACGGCTCAAACTGGAGCTGACTGAAAGCCTGCTGCTCGACAACGTCGATGGGGTGGTCGCCAAGATGCAGGCTTTGCGTGAACTGGGCGTCTGTTTTTCGCTCGACGATTTCGGCACCGGTTACGCCTCGCTGTCCTATCTGAAGCGTTTTCCCTTCGAGCAACTCAAGGTCGATCGTTCTTTCATCCGCGATATCGCTACCGATCCCGATGATGCCGCGATCGTCCGGGCGATCATCGCCATGGGCAATACCCTGCGCCTGAGCGTTGTTGCCGAAGGCGTCGAAGCCGAAGAACAGCAAGCCTACCTGGTCGAGCATGGGTGTACCTGTTTCCAGGGCTATCTTTTCGGCAGGCCGATTCCCTTCGCCGATTTCGAAAGAAACCTGGCGGGCGGCCCGGCAGGGGCGCCGCAAAACTAGGGATGGCGCCGGGCCTTTGCCGGAAGAGCGTGCGTCGTAACGCAAATCGCGGCAAAATTGGGCGGTTCAGGTATATTTCCGCCCCATCATGAAACCAGCCGTCCTTCTCCTCTCCGGTGGACTCGATTCCGCCACCTGCCTCGCCCTCGCCCGCCGCCAGGGTTTTGACGTCTATTGCCTGTCTTTCGACTACGGGCAGCGCCATTGTGCCGAGCTTGATGCTTCGCGCCGCGTCGCCGCCGCCCTGGGTGCCGCCGAGCATCGCGTGATCAATTTCGGTCTGGCCCAGTTCGGCGGTTCGGCCCTCACCGATACCAATATTGCCGTGCCGATCGGCGGCGTGCAGCCCGGCATTCCGGTGACCTACGTGCCGGCCCGCAATACCATCATGCTCTCGCTGGCTTTGGCCTGGGCCGAAGTGCTGGGCAGCCGCGACATCTTTGTCGGGGTCAATGCCGTCGATTACTCGGGTTATCCCGATTGCCGGCCGGAATACATTGCGGCATTCGAAACCATGGCCAATCTCGCCACCAAGGCCGGGGTCGAGGGCGTCAAGCTGAGCGTGCACGCGCCGCTGATCAATCTCTCCAAGGCCGAGATCATCCGCACCGGCGTGGCGCTCGGCGTCGACTACGGGCTGACCGTTTCCTGCTACCAGGCCGATGCCCGGGGCCGGGCCTGCGGCCAATGCGATTCCTGCCGCCTGCGCGCCGAAGGCTTTGCCGCGGCCGGCGTGGCCGACCCGACGAGCTATCTGGCCTGAGGCCGGGTAGCTCAGCCGCCCTCGTTTTCCTTGAGTTTTTCGATAACCAGCGGGAAAGCGCCGGAGCCGATCAGGGCGACGGCCGAGACGAGGAAGGCCAGGCCGGCCATCGGGTCATCGAGTACCGGGTGCAGGCTGGCGCCGAAACCGGCCAGACTGATCAGGCCGGGGATGGCGCAGAGGATGCCGAGGCTGGTCAGGGCGACGAAAGAATACGGGTAGCGGCGCATGGTGGTCGTTGGGTCAGAGTTTGGCGGCGGGCGCCTAGTGTAGTCACGGCCGGCCTCCTGCCGCAATGCCTTGATGCGGCGGACGGAGGCGAACCAATCGGCGGTTTCGCGTTCTGACGAAGGCAGCTTTCGGCACGCTCCTTGCGGCTTGCCGGCAAAGCCCGAATTCTTGTCAGAAACCCGACCTCGCTAGCCATGAACGCTCCGCCGCCCCACCTTCTTGATACTCCCGTTTTCGACAACAGCTTTGCCGCTCTGCCGGACGCCTTCTACACCCGCCTCGCCCCGCATCCGCTGCGCGCTCCCTATGTCGTCGCGATCAGCGACGAGGTGGCCGGGGTGCTCGAGTTGCCGGCTGCCCTGCTGGGCAGTCCGGAGTTTCCCGAGATTTTTTCCGGCAACCGGCTACTGCCCGGCAGCGATCCGCTGGCCGCCGTCTATTCCGGTCACCAGTTCGGGGTCTGGGCCGGTCAACTGGGCGATGGCCGGGCGCATTTGCTAGGCGGTCTGCGCAATGCCCAGGGGCATTGGGAAATCCAGCTCAAGGGGGCGGGCCGCACGCCATATTCGCGTGGGGCCGACGGGCGGGCCGTGCTGCGCTCGTCGATCCGCGAATTCCTCTGTTCCGAAGCGATGGCCGGGCTGGGCATCCCGACGACGCGGGCGCTCTGCATTGTCGGCGCCGAGCAGCCGGTGCGCCGCGAGGAAATCGAGACGGCGGCCGTGGTCACCCGTGTCGCCCCGGGCTTCGTCCGTTTCGGTTCCTTCGAGCATTGGGCCTCACGTAACCGGCCGGCGGAACTGAAACTACTGGCCGACTACGTCATCGACACCTTCCGTCCGGCCTGCCGGCAGGCGCCCAATCCCTACGCCGAACTACTCAGCGACGTGGCCCGCCGCACCGGCGAACTGATGGCACACTGGATGGCGGTCGGCTTCATGCACGGTGTGATGAACACCGACAATATGTCGATTCTCGGTCTGACGCTCGATTACGGGCCCTTCGGCTTCATGGAGGCCTTCGATGCCGGCCATATCTGCAACCATTCCGACGACCAGGGCCGTTATACCTATCGTAACCAGCCACATATCGCGCAGTGGAACCTCTATCGCCTGGCCGATGCCCTGCTGCCGCTGATCGGTCGGCCGAGCGAGGCGCAGGCGGCGGTCGACGAGCATTACGGGGCCGCCTTCGAGGGCAAGTTCGAGCAATTGATGCGCGCCAAGCTGGGACTGCGCGCCGGGCTGGCCGACGACGAGGCTTTTGTCGGCGAAACCTTCGGCCTCCTGCAACAACATCGTCCCGATTTCACCCAGTTTTTCCGTGCCCTGTCGACCTTACCCGCCGAGCCCGATCCCGGCAATGCCGCCCTGGCCGATGCGCCGCTGCGCGACCTGTTTGTCGACCGCAGCGCCTGCGACGCCTGGCTGGCCAACTGGCGGGCCCGTCTGGCGCAAACGCCGTGGCCGGAGGCCGAGCGCCAGGCCGCCATGCTTGCCGCCAATCCGCGTTACATCCTGCGCAATTGGCTGGCCGAAGTCGCCATCCGCCAGGCCAAGGAGCATGACTTCTCGGAAGTGCAGCGCCTCCTGACCTGCCTGCGCCGGCCTTACGACGAGCAGCCGGAATACGCCGCCTACGCCGCCCTGCCGCCGGACTGGGCAAATGGTCTGGCCGTTAGCTGTTCAAGCTGATTTGGTGCGGCAGGGGTGAGCAGGGGAGAATACGTCCTTTGCCCCCCGCAAGAATTTCGACAGGAAGCGATGCCGCCCCATGACTGAACCCGATCCGGACCTTGCCGCGCCGCCCGTCATGGTGCATGACATCGACCCCGCGGCCTTTCTCGTCGCGCACTACCAGGAGCTCTGGGAGCAGGGCGAACTGGAAATGGCGGAGATCAATCCGGCGCTGGCCATCGAAGCCGTCGGTTTTATCCGCTATCAAGGCGACTGGCTGGGCGTCGTCGTCACGCCCTGGTTTCTCCGGCTGTTCCTGATGCCGGGCGGTGGCAGCCTGTGGGGTGAAATTCCCGTCGGCCAGACCCGCTATCTCAGCCTGCCGGCCGAGACCATGCAATTCATTGCCGATGCGGCGCCGCAATTCGGTTCATTCCAGTACGCCACGCTGCTCGAACCGACCAGCCTGATTGCCGACATGGCCGCTGCCCGCCAGATGGCGCTGCGCGTCATGCAGGGATTCGGCGATCAGCCGGTCGAGCCGGAACCCGAACCGGACCGCCCCGCCGAGCCGCCAGGGCCGACCGCCATTTCACGCCGCGGCTTTTTCCGGCGCCTGGCCGGTAAGCGGTAGGCCCGCTATTCCAGGGGCCGGGACCACACTCCGGGTCGGATGAAAATCCGGGCGAAAAAAAGGCCGGCCGGATTTCTCCGCCGGCCTTGCTCGCCCCGCTGCTTACTGGACCTGTTGAATTCCGGCCAGGACCCAGCCGGTGCTGCCGTTGCGCGGCTTGGTCATGTGCCACATTTCATCGAAAGGCGCGGCCGGCGCATTCTTTTCTTCGCGGATCAGGCCGGTGAACCGGACGCTGACCACGTAGCGATTGGCCTCTTCGGCAACGTCGAGGACTTCGGCGTTGAGTTGGACGACATCGGTTTCCTGCTTGACGCTACCACGTTCGCCCATTTCCAGCTTGATCTCGGCAAACATTTCGGGCGAGGTGAATTCGCGGATGTCGTCGAGATTGCCGGCATCGTTGGCGGCCTGCAAACGGATGAAATTGAGCTTGGCGTTACGCACGAAACCGTCGACATCGAAGTCGGCCGGGATGTTGCCGGTGCTGGCGGCCGCCGCCGGGGCGAGGTGCGAACCGCCGGCCGGAATGAATTCCGGCTCACGCGGCGCGTTGCTGCCATAAGCGGCACCGGCATTGGCGTACTGCATGCCCGGTTGTGCCGCAGCCGCCTTCTTGCGCATCAGGAAGCCGAAGAGCATGACGGCCGCCATGACCAGCAGGCCGATCATCATGATGTTGGCCAGGCCTTCGCCGAAGCCGAAATGTGAAGCCAGGGCGGCCAGGCCGAGACCGGCGGCCAGACCGGCCAGAGGGCCCATCCAGGAACGTTTGGGTTGCGCTTGCGGGGCGGCGGCCGGGGCCGATGCCGGCGCCGGGGCGGCGCTCGGCGACTTGCTCGGTGCCCCCGATTGGCGCTGCATGCCGGACGAACTGCCACCGCCCAGGCGACGGGCTTCCGCGTCGCCGGTGGTGAGGGTAAAGCCGAGGACCAGAGCCGCGGCCATCAAAGCAAAAGATTTCATGTTTGTCTCCATCGAGGTGAATACTACAAAGCGCATAGTAACCGGGATATGTTTCCGGAAAAATTCGGATTAACTGCCTTTAGGTTCCGAAAAAACCGAAGTGTTCAGTTTTATCTTAGAAACCTTAGGGCAGAGTCGCAGAGAAGCGGAGAAGATCGTGAAAAGAGCCGCTTGCCTCGTTTTTGCAGCTCACCCACAAGGTGTACTGAATATGTCGGGCAAGTCTTTGTTTGTCCTCTGTGTATCCGCGTCTCTACGGTTCAATTGCGTATTCTAGGTTTATATGAACAAGCGGGCCACGGCTGGCGGGTTGGACGGGAAGTAGAAATGCACGTAGGAGGCGGTCAGCCGTCCCTGGCGATAGATGGCTTCGCCGCTTCGACCCTCCGGTGTGCAGGCGCGGGTCAGCGGTGTGAGCGGCGTTTCGCTTTTTGAATAGTGGAAAGTATGGCCGTGTAGCCGGCCTTCCGGCAGTTCTGCGACCTGCAGGCCAAGGGCGGCCAGGCGCGCTTGCATCACCGCGATACCGGGCAACAAGCCGGCAAAGGCATGGCTGACGCCGGCTTGGTCGGTGAGCTGTTCGAACAGGCTCATCATGCCGCCGCATTCGGCGAGCAGCGGCTTGCCGGCCGCGACGTGGGCGCGCAGCGCGCTCCACAGCGCCTGCTTGGCGGCCAGCGCCGCAGCGTGCAGTTCCGGGTAACCGCCGGGCAGCCAGACGGCATCGCAATCGGGGAGCGGCTCGCCGGCGAGCGGTGAGAAAAAGCGCAGCTCGGCACCCAGTTCCTGCAGGGTTTCCAGATTGGCCGGGTAGATGAAAGCGTAGGCAGCATCGCGGGCGATCGCCAGGCGTTTGCCCGCTAGCCGCCGGGCGATATCTGGCGGGGGAATATCAGCGAAGTCCACCGCCGGCGGCAGGTCGACCGTTGCCGTGGCGGCCAGCGCGTCGGCCATCTGCTCGAGACGCGTTTCGATATCATCAATCTCGGCCGCCTGCAGCAGGCCGAGGTGGCGTTCGGGCAGCGCGGCGTCGGCGTTGCGCGTCAGTGCGCCGAACCAGCCCATGCCGGGCGGCAGGCTTTTTTCCAGCAACTCGGCGTGGTGAGGGCTGCCGACGCGGTTGGCCAGTACCCCGGCAAAGGGCAGGCCGGGGCGATAGGTGGCCAGGCCGTGGGCGACGGCGCCGAAAGTCTGGGCCATGGCCCCGGCGTCGATCAGCGCCAGCACCGGAATGCCAAAACGGCAGGCGATATCGGCGGCCGACGGTGTGCCGTCGAACAGCCCCATGACCCCCTCGACCAGGATCAGGTCGGATTCGTAGGCGGCGCGGGCCAGTCGCCAGCCCGCGTCGTCTTCACCGCACATGGCGAAATCGAGGTTCTGGCACGGCCGGCCGCTGGCTACGGCATGAATCTGCGGATCGAGAAAGTCCGGGCCACACTTGAAAACCGTGACGCGCCGGCCCTGCCGGGTATGCAGCCGGGCCAGCGCGGCGGTGACGGTAGTTTTGCCCTGGCCGGAAGCCGGGGCGGCAATCAGCAGGGCCGGGCAGGCAGGCATTACCACTCCAGCCCGGGCATGGCCTTGATGCCGGCCTGGAAGGCATGTTTTTCATCGCCGATGTCGCTCACCGTATCCGCTGCCGTGCGCAGCGCTTCCGGGGCGCCGCGGCCGGTGACGATGACGTGCTGCATGGCCGGACGGGAGAGCAGCTTGGCGATCACCGTGGCGAGGTCGAGCCAGCCATACTTGAAGGCATAGGTCATTTCGTCGAGCACCACCAGACCGATTTCCGGGTCGCTCAGATGTTCGCTGGCAACGCTCCAGGCGTGCTGGGCCGCCCGGGCGTCGCGTTCCTGGTCCTGGGTTTCCCAGGTGAAGCCTTCGCCGCCGACATGCCAGGCGACGTTCGGCTGCTGGCGGAAGAAGGCCTCCTCGCCGGTATCCGAGCGGCCCTTGACGAACTGCACGACGCCGACCTTGAGCCCGTGGCCGAGCGCCCGGGCGACAACGCCGAAAGCGGCGCTCGACTTGCCCTTGCCGTTGCCGGTGTTGACCACCAGCACGCCGCGTTCCTCCTGGGCGGCGGCGATATGCTGGTCGATCACGGCTTTCTTCTTCTGCATGCGTTGTTCGTGGGTAATCATGATTATTCCGGGATGAAACAGCGGCGGCCGCCATCTTCGATCTGGCGCAGCGCGTAGCCGTAGAGTTCAGAAAGGGTGGCGGCGGTCAGGATGGCTTCGACCGCACCGAGTTCGGTTCGACCGTCGCCGTGGATGAGCAGTGCCCGGTCGCAGAAGCGATGGGCGAGGGCCGGATCGTGCAGGACCATGACGACACCGGCACCGCCGTCGCGCGCCGTGGCGGAAAACAGTTCGAGGGCCGCCATCTGGTGGCTGAGGTCGAGGTGCGACAGCGGTTCGTCGAGCAGGTAGAGCGGTGCCGCCTGGGTGAGCAGTGTGGCGATCGACAGGCGCTGGCGTTCGCCGCCCGACAGGGTGTGGATCTGGCGTTGTTCCATGCCCTGCAGGCCGACGGCGGCCAAGGCGCTGCGCGCCAGGTCGGCATCGCGCGGCGTTTCCCAGTCCCAGCGGCCGAGGTGGGGGTGACGACCGGTCAGCGCCGTTTCCAGCACCGTCGAGCCGAAAGGATCGGCGTGGAACTGGCCGAGCCAGGCGCGGCGCAAGGCGGCTTCGCGCGGTGCCAGCAGGGCGGCATCCTCGCCGCCGAGCAGCACGGCGCCGGTGGCCGGCGGGCGCAGGCCGGCGAGCGTCGACAGCAGCGTCGATTTGCCGGCGCCGTTGCGGCCAAGGATGGCCAGGCGCTCGCCGCTGTCCAGGCTGAAATCCAGCCGCTCGACGACGCGCCGACCGCCGATCTCGACGGCCAACTGGCGGGTTTCCAGCAGCGGCGCGCTCATTTCGGCTGCCTCGAGAGCAGGGCGAGAAAGACCGGCACGCCGATCAGCGCAGTCAATACGCCGACCGGCAATTGCTGCGGCGCGATCAGCGTGCGCGCCAGGGTGTCGGCCAGCACCAGCAGCACGCCGCCGGCCAGTACCGAGGCCGGCAGCAGCAGGCGCTGGTCGTTGCCGGTGGCCAGGCGCACCAGGTGCGGCACGACCAGTCCGACGAAACCGATGGAACCGGCCGTGGTCACCGAGGCGGCGGTGGCCAGCGAGGCGAGCAGGAAGATCGCGTAGCGCAGCTTGTGCACGGCGACGCCGAGCGCCTGGGCCTGCAGCATGCCGCGCGCCAGCAGGTTGAGTTCGCGGGCGAAAGGCATGGCCAGCGCCAGTGCGACGACCAGAGCGAGCAGGGCCGGCAGCCAGCCGGCAGCCTGGGCGAGATCGCCCATCAGCCAGTACAACATGCCGCGCAGACGATCTTCGGGGGCGATGGCGAGCATTAGCGCGACCAGCGCACCGCAGCCGGCCGCGACGATGACGCCGGTGAGCAGGAGGCGGGTCTGCGTCCAGCTGCCATCGCCGTGCGCCAGGCCGAAGACCAGGAACATCGCGCCGAGCGCCCCGACGAAGGCCAGCCCGTCGATGCCCAGCACCGGCAGGCCGAGCAGGATGGCAAACAGCGCGCCGACCCCGGCGCCGCCGGAAATCCCCAGCACATAGGGATCGGCCAGCGGATTGCGCAGCAGCACCTGCATCAGCGCGCCGGCCAGAGCCAGCAGCCCGCCGCAGGCAAAACCGGCGAGCGCCCGCGGCAGACGCAATTCGAGCACGACGTCGATGTCGGGAACTTCCCGCCCGGCGAGCGCGGCGGCGACATCGACCAGCGGAATATGCAAACTCCCCACCGTCAACGCCAGCCCAATACTCAGCGCTGCCAACAAGGCAAGGCTGGCGAGGATCAGGAAGGCGCGGTGACGGGAGGGCATGTTACTGAAGTGTGTAGCGGATGCCTGCAAAGGCTGTTATGCCGGGGGTTCCGTAGATTACGCTCTGGGAACGCGCGATCTCATAGTTCTTGTCGAACAGGTTGTCTATGCGCGCGAACAGGCTCCAGTCCCTGGCAACCGTATATTCGCCAAAGAGATTAGTCAGGGAGTAACTATCCATGCGGACTTGATTCATCCGGGTTTGCCAGTGCGGATCATCATAGCGAGCACCAACCATTTTCCATTCAATACCGGCTTTGAGCGGGCCTGAGACATAGGTTGCCGAGACGTTGCCGAATGCCCTGGCGCGGCGGCGTAGCTGCTCTCCCGTATCCAAGTCCTTCGGGTCCTGGAAGGTGGCATTTGCGTTCAACAACCAGTTGCCGATTACCGTGCCGGCCGATAACTCGATTCCCTTGATCCTGGCCTGCCCAACATTGGAGGGCGTCGAGAAAAAGGTATTCGGGTCGGTGGTCCACTCGATCAGGTTACGGATCTTGTTGTGGAAATAGGTAATTCGAGCCTGATCACGCCCTTGTTGGTAGCGCAGGGAAAATTCAGCATTGCGCGATTCCTCTGGCCGTAGATTGGCATTACCTCCGCCGACACCGGGTGTGGTTGGGAAATACAGGTCGTTCATGGTCGGTGCCTTGAAGGCCGTACCGACGCTCGTTGCCATGCGCCAGGCTGGGGCGATGTGGAAGCCATAGCCGGCTAGCCAGGTTTGGTGTTGCCCGAATTGAGAGTTGTCGTCGCGGCGCGTATTAACTTGAATGGAATGGGCATTCAGCGAGGCATTCCAGCCGAGCACAGCGGAGTTGATGGAGCGAGATTTGACTGCAAAATCCTTGGAGGAATCCACTTCCTGTTCCAGTCGCTCAAGTCCGGCGAGCAAGGTGCCAAGCGGGAGAGAAATATCGTTCTGCCAAGTGTATTGATTTTGAGTCGTCTTGAAGACGCTGATTGGATCGCCAATAACCGATTCAGGACTTTCCGTCCAGTCGATTCCCTGAGCGATGCGGAGATTGGATTTCCAGATCGAAGTCGGTGTGAACGTGGCGAAGGCATAGGTGCCGGCCGTGCGATGTTTCATTTCGTAGTTGTGGTTGGCATTGACGCTGCCACCAAACGGGAGAATGTTCGGATCCCATTGATAGCCATCATAGCGGCTGACCGTTTGCGAGTTGAAAAAGCCTGCTCCAACTTCGGCGCCGGCGTTGAACCGGTAGTTCGCGTTCAGGTTCAGGTTGGAGTTTCGATAGCCGTCTTTGTCGGCGTTGTAGCCGGGGTAGTTGGGTGATTCGATCGCATTGATCCCCTGGGTGCCACTGAGACCAGCCTTAATGCCGTAGGAAAAATTGCCCATTCGGTTAGCGTGGGAGAGGCTGGTTTCATAGGTGGATGCACTGCCGGCGCCCGCCTGCATGGCCAGGCGGGGAGCGTCGCTCCCACTCCGCGTGAAAATCTGGATGACACCGCCGATGGCATCGGAACCATACAGTGCCGAGGCTGGGCCACGCAGCACTTCGATACGCTCTATCTGCGATAGCGGAATCATCTGGATCGCTGTAGCGCCGGTAGTCGCCGAATTGACGCGGATGCCGTCAAGCAGAATCAGCGCATGACCGCTATTGGTGCCGCGAATAAAAATGCTTTCATCTGCACCATGACCGCCTGCGCGACCGAATTCGATACCGGTGCTTCGGCCAAGCAATTCGGCCAGGGTCGTCGTTGCTCCTGCCTGCTCAATCTCTTCCTTGTCGATGATGGTTACGTCGGCGATCGCTTCATTGGCTCGTTGGGTCTGGCGAGTCGCAGTAACGACGACCTGATCGAGATAGGTCAGTTGGTCGACCGCGAACGCCGATGGCGCGAGTGCAATTGGCAGCAAGGCGGCCAGCGTTTTCAAACGTGGATTCATTATTTCCCTTTCCCGACAGGCGTCCCCGCACGTCGGAATAGCTTAGAAAAGGAAGTGTGGGGAGTGAATTCAGGTCAGGAACCGGCGCCACAGCCCCGTGGCACTTCCGCGTGTCGCAGGCCGGTATCCGGGCTCGCAAGTCTTGACGCATCGCCTTCCCAGGTTTTCACCCAGTGGCCTGATGAGGCGTCCGCACTTGCTTACCGTTGCGGGGGCAGCAGCGGAATGGTCTCTTGGAGACGCACCGCTTTCCCGTTTAACTGCGCTTGGAGAATCCTTGCGCAGCACCTGTTACGGCGCGCATTCTACCTTGCGGCGTGGTGCAGTGCATCAGAAATCTGGTCGCCGATTTATACAAAGCACTTTGAGAATAAAGGCTTACTCCTTGACCATGCGGCGTTTTTACATTTATAGTCCGCGCCATGAATAGCGAACTCGAAGCGCTCGAAGGCAAGGTTGAACAGGTCGTCGCCCTGGTTCAACAGTTGCGTGCCGAGAACGAAGTACTCAAGAACCAGATGGCGGCGGCCGAGATCGAACGCCTGCATCTGCGGCAAACCATGACGGCCGCGCGGGAACGCCTGGAAGGCCTGGTCGACAAGCTTCCCGAGGATGCCTGAGATGAGTTCCGAGTCGAATTTCCTTGATGTCAAGATCATGGGGCGCGAATACCGCGTCGCCTGTACCGCCGAAGAGCGCGAGGCGCTGTTGTCGGCGGTCGATCTGGTCGACAACAAGATGCGCGAGATTGCCCAGCGCACCAAGAGCACCATTGCCGAGCGTGTCGCCGTGATGGCCGCGCTGAACATCGCTCACGAGCTGCTTTCCGGGGATTCCCGCAGCGGCGAAAAAAGCTTTGCGGAAGCGGTTGATACTTCCGACGCAAAGCGTAGAATCGGTGACATGGGAGCACGGATAGACACCGTGTTAGCGCCCCAGCAGCAACTGGATCTCTGATCATTTCCTGCTGACCCCGGCGCCGCCTGCCGAGCGTCCCCTGCGGTGTTTGTTAAGGCCATATATTCCTTGAACCAATGCTAATTGGCATCGGTTGCGGTCCATCAAACCGCTGTTGTGCCTGCTCTTCGTCGAGGAGGCCTGATGCGGAAGGAATGCAACCACTCTGAACTCAGGTTCAGGATGCCGGCCTGACGGCACTTGCGGGGGCCTATCTCCAACGGGTGGCAGAGCAATCTGCCACCCGTTTTTATTGCTGAAATCGCGCTATGCAATATTGGCTGATGAAATCCGAGCCCGCTGAGGCCTCGATCGACGATCTCGCGGCCGCCCCCGGGCAGACCCTTCCCTGGTTCGGGGTGCGCAATTACCAGGCGCGAAATTTCATGCGCGACGCGATGCAGGTCGGCGATCTTGCCTTCTTTTATCATTCCGGTTGTGCCGAGCCGGGTATCGTCGGCATTTGCGAAGTGACTTCGGAGTCCTATCCGGACGCCACCCAGTTCGACCCGGGCAGCCCCTATTTCGATGCGAAATCGGCGCCCGATCAGCCGCGCTGGTGGTTGCGCGATGTCCGTTTCGTGAACAAGACGCGGGCCTTGTCGCTAGCCGAACTGCGCCGTTATCCGGAACTTGCTAACATGCGCCTCCTCGCCCGCGGCAACCGGCTGTCGATCACTCCGGTCACGGCCGCCGAATGGGCATTCATTGGCAAATTGCTGGAGCAGTAATGACCGTCTGGTGGCTGGCGTACCCCCTGCTGGGGATTTTCGGTGGTTTTGTCGCCGGTCTGTTCGGCGTCGGCGGCGGCCTGACCCTGGTGCCCTTCATGTTCATGCTGTTCACGGCGCAGCATTTTCCGCCCGAGCATGTCATGCATCTGGCGCTCGGCAGTTCGATGGCGACCATCGTCTTTACTTCGATTTCCAGCATGCGGGCGCATCATGCCCATGGCGCGGTGCGCTGGGATGTCGTGCGCAGCATGGCGCCGGGGCTGGTCGCCGGGACTTTCGGCGGCTCCTTGCTGGCCGGCCAGGTGCCGACCGGACCGATGACGGCGATTTTCGTCGTCATCGTCTATTACGCGGCGCTGCAGATGATGCTCGATTTCAAACCCAAGGCGCACCGCCAGTTACCCGGCCCGCTCGGGCTGTTTTCGGCGGGCGGCGTGATCGGCATCGTTTCCAGCCTGGTGGCGGCGGGCGGCGGCTTCCTGTCGATTCCCTTCATGCTGTTTTGCAACGTCGCCATCCACGTCGCGGTGGGGACTTCGTCGGCGCTCGGTTTTCCCATCGCCGTCGCCGGCGCCATCGGCTATATCGTGGCCGGCTGGGGCGATGCCGGCTTGCCGCCCTACACCTTCGGCTACATTTACCTGCCGGCTTTCTTCGGGGTTGTTCTGATGAGCATCCTGATGGCCCCGGTCGGCGCCCGGCTCGCCCATAGATTGCCGGTCAAGAAGCTGAAGCGGGCCTTCGGCGGTTTTCTCGCTTTGCTCGCCAGCAAGATGCTGTTCAGCCTGATTGGCTAGCCGGCCACCTTAAGCCCCGGCGTTGAAGTCGCGCAGGGTGGCCACCAGATCGGCGAAGCGTTCGCCCTGGACGGTCACATGCGAGCGCAACAGGTTGGCCGCCAGGTCGCTGTCGCCCTTGGCGATGGCGTCCATGATGGCCTGATGTTCGTTGAAGGAGGTCGCCATGCGGTTGCGCACCCGCAGTTGCAGGCGGCGGTAGGGGCGCAGGCGGCGATGCAGGGCGGTCGCCTGTTCGGCCAGGAAACCGTTGTGGCTGGCCTCGTAGATGCGCTGGTGGAAAACTTCATTGAGCTGGTAATAGACGTCCGGCGTGTTGGCATCGCGCGCCGCTTCGCAGCTCCGGTGCGCCTCCTGTAAGGCCGCTTGCTCGCCCGGCGTGATCCGGCGCGCCGCCAGGCGGCCGCACATGGCTTCCAGTTCGGCCATCACCCCAAACATTTCGCAGACCCGGTCGGCACCGATTTCCGGCACCGTCGCGCCGCGCCGTGGGCGAATTTCGATCAGGCCGATCGAGGCGAGCTGGATCAGCGCTTCGCGCACCGGGGTGCGGGAGACGCCGAAAGTGCTGGCCAGCTCCTGCTCATCGAGCCGCGTTCCCGGCGGATAGACGCCGGTGACGATGCGTTCTTCGATGAGTTCGCCCAGGCGTTCTGACTGGCGGGTGGTGACGGGTATTTCGGCGGGGCTGTTCATGGTCATTGATCCTGCACGGGTGGTGATTAAATTATACGAAATTAGTTGACCAGTATTCAATATCTGTCTATCTTGTATACACAGCGGTGAAAATTGAACACATAACATGAGTACTGTACTCCTTTCCCAGGATGAGCAGGCCAGTGAGGTTCGCCGACTTTGCAATTTGTTCATCCATCTGGAGGAGACACCATGAACGAAATCCGCCGCAACATCCTGCGTGGCCTGGCCGCGACCCCTGCCCTGGCGCTCAGCCCGAATCTGCTGTGGGCGCAGACCGTAGGCGAACTTAAAATATCCCACCAGTTTCCCGGTGGCACGGCGACCGAGGGTGACTTCCGCGACCGTCTCTGCCGCCGCTTCAGCGCTGAGATTGCCAAGCGGACCAACGGCGCCATGAAAGGCACGGTCTATCCGGGTTCTTCGTTGATGAAGACCAATGCCCAGTTCAGTTCGGTGCGCAAGGGCGCGCTGGACATGACACTGGTGCCGCTGTCCTATGCCGGCGGCGAAGTGCCGGAAACCAACATCGGCCTGATGCCCGGCATCGTCACCAATTACGATCAGGCGGTGAGCTGGAAGAAGGCCGAGGTCGGCAAGGCGCTGGCCAATATCCTGGCCGACAAGGGAGTGCTGATTGTCAGCTGGATCTGGCAGGCCGGCGGAGTTGCCAGTCGGTCAGTACCGATCATCAACCCCGAAGATGCCAAGGGTTTGAAGGTCCGCGGCGGCAGTCGCGAGATGGACATGGTCCTGAAGCAGGCCGGGGCTACCGTGCTGACCCTGCCCTCGAACGAAATCTACGCGGCGATGCAGACCGGGGCGCTCGATGCGGCGATGACCTCGTCGACCAGCCTGATTTCCTTCCGTCTGGAAGAAGTCGGCAAGGCGCTGACCACCGGCCGTGGCAAGACCTACTGGTTCATGTTCGAGCCGCTGCTGATTTCCCGGATCGTTTTCGAGAAGCTGCCCAAGGCGCAGCAGGACGTCATCATGGCGGTTGGCGCCGAGATGGAGGCGTTCGCGCTGGAAGGTGCCAAGGCCGACGACCAGGCGGTGGCCGCGGTTTATCAGAAGGCCGGCGGCAAGGCCTACGACATGAGCGACGCGAGCGTCAAGAAGTGGCAGGCGATCGCCCGTGACACGGCGTGGAAGGATTTTGCCGGCAAGAACGAGAGCTGCGCCCGCATCCTCAAACTGGCCGAGGCCACACTGTGAGCCACGGCTTCGAACTGGAGGGCGCCGTCAAGGCGCCCGAAATCCCCAAGGAGGGGATTCTGGGGGGAATCAATCGCCTGATGCAGGGTTTGAATACGGCGATCATGTTCCTGTCGTCCATTGCGCTGCTCGCCGCCTCGTTGATCCTGTGCAGCAGCGTTTTCCTGCGTTATTTCCTGAAAATCCCGACCGACTGGCAGGACGAGATGTCGGTGTTTCTGCTCGTCGGGGCCACCTTCATGTGTGCCGCCTACGTTCAGTCGCAGCGTGGGCATATCGGCATCGAGGCGGTGGCCAGCCTGTTGTCGCCGACGGTCAACAAGATGCGCCTGATTTTCTGCGATCTCGTTTCCTTGCTGTTCTGCAGCTTCTTCACCTGGAAATCGATGCTCTTGCTGCACGAAGCCTGGGTTGATGGCCAGACCACCTCGTCCTCATGGGCGCCACCGCTGTGGATTCCCTACGGCTTCATGACCCTCGGCATGACCCTGTTGTCGCTGCAGCTCCTGCTCCAGCTCATCGCCGGCCTCGTTCGCAAGGAGAAATAACATGGCCGAATCCACCATAGGCATTCTTTACGGCCTGGGCACCCTGATCGTGATGTTCTCCGGCATCCCGATTGCCTTCGCCCTCGGCACCATTGCCGTGCTCTTCATGTTGATGTTCATGCCGGCGGCGGCCACCGACACGATCACCCAGAACGTGTTCGAGGAAATGGCCAACATCACCCTGCTGTCGATTCCATTGTTCATCCTGAAGGGTGCCGCGATCGGCCGGTCGCGGGCGGGTGCTGACCTCTACCTGGCGATCCATGCCTGGATGCACAAGATCCCCGGCGGCCTCGGCATCGCCAATGTCTTCGCCTGTGCGTTGTTCGCGGCGATGGCCGGCTCCAGCCCGGCAACCTGCTCCGCCATCGGCGGCGCCGGGATCCCGGAAATGCGCTCGCGCGGTTATTCGCCGGGCTTCGCCGCCGGCATCATCGCGGCTGGCGGGACGCTCGGGATTCTGTTGCCACCGTCGATCACGATGATCCTTTTCGCGGTCGCCGCCGAGCAGTCGCTGGGACGTTTGTTCCTCGCCGGTATCGGTCCCGGCCTGCTGCTGGTTGGCCTCTTTGCCGGCTATGCCGTGTTCCGTTTCAAGGTCGAATACAACTCGGCACTCGACGTCTGGCATTCCGGTGGCGCCAAGTCGGCCTACCTCGACGAAATGCGCATGACCCGGGCCGACAAGACCCGCATGCTGCCCCGCGTCATTCCCTTCGTGCTGCTGCTGATCGGCGTCATGGCGGCGCTCTATGGCGGTTACGCGACACCGTCGGAAACCGCCGGTCTCGGCGGCATCCTGGCCCTCGCCTTGATCGCCGGTATCTATGGCGTCTGGCGGCCGTCGCAACTGAAGCCGATCCTCAACAGCACGCTCAAGGAATCGACGATGTTGATGTTCATCATCGGCATGTCGCTGCTCTACTCCTACGTGATGAGCTATCTGCACATCAGCCAGGGGGCAGCCGAATGGATCGTCGCCATGCATCTGTCGAAATGGCTGCTGCTCGCCGCCATCCTGGTCTTCGTCATCGTTCTGGGCTTCTTCCTGCCGCCGGTGTCGATCATCCTGATGACCGCGCCGATCATCCTACCGCCGCTCAAGGATGCCGGCTTCGACCTGATCTGGTTCGGCATCGTGATGACCGTGGTCATGGAAATGGGCCTGATTCATCCGCCGGTCGGCCTCAATATCTTCGTCATCAAGAATGTCGCACCGGATATTCCGCTCAAGGATATCGTCTGGGGCGTCTTCCCCTTCCTTGGCCTGATGTTCCTCGCGGTGATCCTGCTCTGCATCTTCCCGGGCATTGCCACCTGGTTGCCGGATGTGGTCATGGGCGTCGCGGGTTGAGGGGGCGTCGATCATGAACGCACCTCTCGCCCGTCAGTGGGATAGCTTGCGCCAGAGCCGTGGCCGCCGCCTTGAGCGGGCGGCGAGCCTCGGTTTTGGCCGGGAAATCCCGGTCGACCGTATCATCGACCTGCTCGAAGCCGTCATTCAGCCGGGCGACCGTGTCTGTCTGGAAGGCAACAACCAGAAGCAGGCCGATTTCCTCGCCGAGTCCCTGGCCGATTGCAGTCCGGAACGCATCAATCACCTCAGCATGGTCCAGTCAGTCCTGGCTCTTCCGAGCCATGTGGACCTTTTCGAGCGCGGCCTGGCAAACCGCCTCGACTTTTCTTTCAGCGGCCCGCAGGGCGCCCGGCTGGCCAAGCTGGTCCAGGAACAGCGCATCGAGATCGGGGCGATTCATACCTATCTCGAACTGTTCGGTCGCTACTTCATGGATCTGACGCCGAATGTGGCGCTGATCGCAGCGCAGGCGGCCGATGCCGCGGGCAATCTCTACCTCGGGCCGAATACCGAGGATACGCCGGCCATTGTCGAAGCGACCGCCTTCAAGGGCGGCATCGTCATCGCCCAGGTCAATGAGCGCCTCGATAAACTGCCGCGCGTCGACGTGCCGGCCGACTGGGTCGATTTCACCGTGCTCGCCCCGAAACCCAATTACATCGAGCCGCTATTCACCCGCGACCCGGCGCAGATCACCGAAGTCCAGGTGCTGATGGCGATGATGGCGATCAAGGGCATCTATGCCGAGTACGGCGTCACCCGCCTGAACCACGGCATCGGCTTCGACACCGCGGCGATTGAGCTGCTGCTGCCGACCTACGCCGCCGATCTCGGCCTGAAGGGCAAGATCTGCACGCACTGGGCGCTCAACCCGCATCCGACGCTGATCCCGGCCATCGAATCCGGCTTCGTCGAATCGGTTCATTGCTTCGGTTCGGAGGTCGGCATGGATGCCTATATCTCGGCCCGTTCCGACGTCTTTTTCACCGGCGCCGACGGCAGCATGCGCTCCAACCGGGCCTTCAGCCAGACGGCCGGCCTCTACGCCTGCGACATGTTCATCGGCTCGACCTTGCAGATGGACCTGGCTGGCAACAGCTCGACGGCGACGCTGGGCCGCATCACCGGCTTCGGCGGCGCCCCGAACATGGGCTCCGACCCGCACGGCCGGCGCCACGCCAGCCCGGCCTGGCTCAAGGCCGGGCGCGAGGCCTACGGGGCAAACGCCATCCGCGGCCGCAAGCTGGTGGTGCAGATGGTGGAAACCTTCCGCGAGCATATGGCGCCGGTTTTCGTCGAGGAACTCGATGCCTGGAAGCTGCAAAAGAGCATGGGTGCTGAACTGCCGCCGATCATGATCTACGGCGACGACGTCAGTCACATCGTCACCGAGGAAGGCATCGCCAACCTGCTGCTCTGCCGCAGCCCCGAGGAACGCGAGCAGGCGATTCGCGGCGTCGCCGGGTTCACGCCGGTCGGTCGGGCGCGCGACCCGCGCGCCGTCGAAAACCTGCGCGACCGCGGCATCATCCGCCGCGCCGAGGATCTCGGCATTGATCCGCGTCAGGCGACGCGCGACCTGCTCGCCGCCCGCTCCGTCAAGGATCTGGTGCGCTGGTCGGGCGGCTTGTACGCGCCCCCTTCTCGCTTCCGCAATTGGTGACCGCCATGGAAACACTCAATTTTTGTTTCGATTCCGCCCCAGTGCTCAAGGGTGCAAGTCCCGCACTATGCGGCGTGGTCGGCTCGGGCAATCTGGAAATCCTGATCAAGACCGGCATCGAGCCTGCCGCCTGCAGGGTTTGCATCAAGACCTCGGCGCGCGGCTTTGGCGAGACATGGCAGGCAGTACTCGGCAGCTTTGCCGCCAGCCATGCGGCCGGGGGTACCGTCATCGCCATCAACGACATGGGGGCGACGCCCGCTGTCGTCACCTTGCGCCTGGCCCAGGCGCTGGCCGAATATCAGGGAGGTGGCCAATGAGCTTAGCCCTCGCGGTACGTAAAAGCTGGTTCGAGGCGACCGCCCGGGCCCGTGTTGCCGGCTTGCTCGATGCCGGCAGCTTCCACGAAATCCTGCCGCCGGCAGTGTCGCAGCCGAGCCCGCATCTGGCTCAACTCGAATTGCCCGGTGCTTTTGACGACGGCGTGATTGCCGGTAGCGGTCGACTGGCGGGAAAGCCGATTTTTGCCATCGCCCAGGAAGGCCAGTTCATGGGCGGCGCCGTTGGTGAAATCCACGGCGCCAAGATCGTCGGCCTGCTCCGTCGCGCGGCGCAGGAAAAGCCGGCGGCCGTGCTCTTTCTCATCGATTCCGGCGGCGTCCGGCTGCACGAGGCCAATGCCGGCCTGATCGCCATTTCCGAGATCATGCGTGCCGTGCTCGACGCCCGTGCCGCCGGTGTCCCGGTCATCGCGCTGGTCGGCGGCAGTTGCGGTGCTTTTGGCGGCATGGGTATCGTCGCCAAGCTGTGTTCGGCCATCCTCATTTCCGAAGAAGGTCGACTCGCGCTGTCCGGCCCGGAAGTCATCGAAACCGTGGCCGGCGTCGAGGAATTCGACTCGAAAGACCGGGCGCTCGTCTGGCGCGTCACCGGCGGCAAGCATCGCTACCTGATGGGCGATTGCGCCATGCTGGTCGAGGACGACATCGCTGCTTTCCGCAGCGGCGCCACGGAATTCCTCTCCGGATGGGGGGAACCTGCCCCGAGCATCGCCCATCTACGGGCTAGCCAGCAGGCACTGGAAAAGCGCCTCGCTGCCTACGCCACGTATCGTGACGGCCTGCAGGTCTGGGCCGCGCTCGGCGTCGCCGAGCCGGAAAACGTGCCGATGCTTGATCGCGACAGCCTGGTCGCCGTGAAGGAAGGATTGCCGACATGAGCCTCAACGACATTCTCGATAGCCTGTTCCCGGCCGGCCACACGGTCAACGTGGAAAATAAGGTGATTTCCGGCGTAGCGACGACGGCGCAGGGTACGGTCGCCGTGCTCGGCACCACCGATGCGGCAGCCATCGACCACGCCATGGCGCTGGCGCTGGCGGGCTTCATTCTCGATACCGTCGAGCAGCATCCTGGCCGGCCGCTGGTCTTCCTGGTCGATACCAGCGGTCAGGCCCTGTCGCGCAGTCAGGAGCTCCTCTGCCTGAACGGCTCGCTGGCGCATCTCGCTCAGTGCGTCGATCTGGCGCGCCGTCAGGGGCATGCCTCGCTCAGCCTGGTGACGGCCAATGCGGTCAGCGGCGGCTTCCTCTCCTTTGGCCTGATGGCCGACCGGGCCTATGCGCTGGCCGATGCCCAGGTCCGGGTCATGGATTTGCGGGCGATGGCGCGGGTGACCAAGATTGCCCACGAACGCCTGGTCGAACTGGCGGCCACTTCGCCGACCTTCGCACCGGGTGCGGAAAATTATCTGCGCATGGGCGGGATCGAGGCGATCTGGCCGGCACCGAGTGCGGCATTGCTGGCGGCGGCGCTCGCTACGGTTAGCCAGGCACGGGCGGCCGGCGATCAGCGCATGCAGTGCGGCTTGGCCCGCAGCGGGCGCCGGCTGGCAGCGGCGGTGGTCAACTCGGTGTGTCACTCGGCAGTCTGAACATGCGTCGCCACGATCTGGTCTGGCTGCATCCATCGGCAAGTTATACGACGCCCTGTGCCGAGCCCGGTAGTGCCGCCTGGTCGGCGCTGGCCGACTGGCTGGCGGCCGGTCGGCCGCTGGTGGCGGCGCGGCAGACGGCGGGAGCGACGCAGGTTCAGCTCGGCTTGAGTCTGCCGCTGGCGCAGGGACGACAACGCCTGTCGATACTGGTCGAAGCGTCGCAGATTGCCGAAGTCCGTTTACCGCTGGACACTCGCCAATGCCTGGCTGGCTTGCCGGCCGGGCAGGCTGCGATCTTGCTGGCGCTGGCCGAGCGTATCGAGACCAGTGGCGCACGCTTGGGCATTTACGGTTCCCTGGCCTGGGAAGCGCTGAGCGGTGAAGCCTACCGCCATGCCGCTTCCGACATCGACCTGATTTGCGATGTCGCCAATCTGACGCAATACGCGATTGCCCTGGATGCCTTGCGGCAGGCCATCGCCGATTTTCCCGGCCGGCTGGATGGCGAACTGCGCTTGCCCGATGGGCGGGCGGTCGCCTGGCAGGAAATCCTGATGCTGGGCAAGGCATCGGGCAAGAGCGTACTGGTCAAGGGCGAGCGGGATGTCGCCGTGCAGCCGTTGTCCGGGTGGCTGGCTGGTTTGCCGCCGCTGATGCTGGCGGCTTGAAGGAGGTGGGGATGAAGATAGCGCGCTGGATACTTTGTCTGATTTGCAGCCAGCCCTTCGTGCCGGCGATAGCGGGGCCAGCCGCCGGGGTTAGTAGCGACAAGCTGCTGATTGGCCAGGTCGCCGGCCTGACCGGGCCGGTCGCCGGTTCGGTGAAGGAACAGGTGGGCGGTGCCCAGGTCTATTTCAAGGCAGTCAATGACAAGGGCGGCGTCGCCGGACGGCGCATCGAACTGCATACCGAGGACGACGGCTTCGACCCGAAGCGGACGCCGGAAGCGGCGCGCAAGCTGATTCAGCAAGGTGTGCTTGCCCTGTTCATGGTGCGCGGCACCGGCAATACCGAAAGTATCCTGCCCCTGCTCGACAAGGAGGGCTTGCCTCTGGTGGCGCCGGCCACAGGCGCCAGCAGCCTGCATCAGCCGGTGCGGCGCTGGGTCTTTAATGTGCGGGCGCCCTACCAGATGGAAGTCGCCGCGGCGGTGCGCCACCTGGCGACGCTGAAGGTCAGCCGGCTGGCGATGTTCCATGTCGATGACGCCTTCGGTGCCGATGCCCTGGCCGGTTTCAACAAGGCGCTTGCCGAACATGGCCAGACGGCCGCCCTGGTTCAGTCCTACAAGCGGCCGGCCGGCGATATCGTGAATGCGGTGAAGGCCTTTGTCCAGGCTGCACCGGGTGCCGTGTTCGTGATTGGTTCGGCGAGTGAAACCGCCAATTTCATCCGCCAGTTTCATGCCGCCGGCGGTGTCAGCCAGTTGATCACCCTGTCGAATAATGCGGCCCAGGCTTTTTACGATGATCTTGGCAAGGCCGGCAGCGGTGTGATCATTACCCAGGTGGTACCCGATTCCGGCCGGGTCAGCATGAGTCTGGCGCAGGAATACCTGCGCCTGGCCAAGGAGCAGGGACAAGCGCACAGCGACGCCGGCATGGAGGGCTTCATGGCGGCCAAGGTGCTGGTCGAGGGCTTGCGCCGGGCCGGCAACGATGTGAGTCGCGACAAGCTGCGGGCGGCGCTGGAGTCGATTCGCGATTTCGATATCGGCGGCATCACGATCAGCTATGGTCCGAACGACCATACCGGTTCGCAATTCGTCGAAACCTCGATCATCTCGGCCAGCGGCCGCCTGATCCGATGAATCGGCCGGACAAGCTCCAACCGGCAGCCCGGCCTGATGCCGGAGCGACAACGCTTGGTGTGACCAGCGCTGATGCCCGGATCGGCCGTCTTGCCATTCGCAGCCTCTATCGCGAGGTGGCGCTGGCGCCCAAGCCCGGCCTGGTGACGCCCTTGAGCAATGGCAGTCATCGCGACATGACTTTCGCCACCTTCCTGCGCAGCCTGGTGGCCCTGCGCGACTATTTTCCGGCGATTACCGCCTGCGGCCGGCAGCAGCCGGCTTTCGCCGCCCTGCAACAACTTGGTATCGAAGCCGAAATCGCGATGCTGGCAGCGACCGGCGGCATCAACACGCATCGCGGTGCGGTCTTCAATCTCGGCCTGCTTTGTGCCGCACTGGGGAGCTTGTTGCACGAGGGGCTGACGATAACGGCCGAGGCCATTTGCCGGCGCGTCGAGACGCAGTGGGGGGCGAAGATTCTGGCCTCATCGACAAATTTGCCGGTGGAATTGCCGCCCAGCCACGGGCAGGTCGTCGCCCGGCGTTATGGCAGCGGTGGCGCGCGTGCCGAGGCGGCAGCCGGTTTTCCGGCGGCGCGCGAGGTCGGCTTGCCGGCCTACCGGGCGGTGCTGGCTGTTACCGGCGATGAAAAGCGGGCGGAAATGCAGGCATTGTTTGCGCTGATGGCCGAGTTGGACGACACCAATATGCTCTGGCGCGGCGGCCCCACCGGGCTGGCGCACGGGCGTCGCGCCGCGGCGGAATTTCTTGCCGCTGGCGGGGTGTTCGCCAGCGACTGGCGCGACCACGCCGAAGCCATCGACCAGGATTTCATTGCCCGGCGCCTGAGTCCAGGTGGCAGCGCCGACCTCCTCGGCGTCACGCTCTTTCTCGCCGAACTGGACGCCTGAGATGCGTCTCGCCCTTCTTTTCAGCGGCCAGGGCGGCCAAGGCCCGGCCCACTGGCAGCAGGTCCAGGTCAGCGCCAGTGGCGAGCTTGGTGAAGCGCTGTCGCGCGCGCTGCCCGGCATCGCCGACCCGAGTTCTCCGGTCACCCCGGAAACACTGGCAAAAAACAAAATTGCCCAACCGCTGATCTTTGCCCAGCAGATGCTGCTCTGGGGGCAATTACAGAGTCGCCTGCCCCGGCCAATCTGCGCTGCCGGCTATTCGCTCGGTGAAATGGCCGCCTGCAGCGCGGCGGGTGCGTTTTCGCCCGTCCAGGGCGTCGCGCTGTGCGCCCAACGGGCGGCCTTGATGGACGCTGCGGCGGCCGGCGAACATGGCATGCTTGCCGTTCTTGGTCTGGATGAGGCGCTGGTTGATGCGCTGGCCGACGAGGCCGGTTTGCTGGTGGCCATCCGCAATGCACCGCAGCATCTGGTGGTGGCCGGACCACGCGCCGGCATCGCCGCCGCGGCCGGCAAGTTTGAGGCGGTAGGGGCGAGCCGCCTGGTCCATCTGGCGGTGCACACGCCTTCGCATACCCCGCTGCTGGCCAAGGCGGCGCTCGATTTCAAGAAATATCTGGAATTGCTGCCTGATCGCCGCCTGGCTTTTCCCGTGTTCAGCGCCATCGACGCGACAATGGCACGTACGGCCCGGCCCGCCCTTGACGCGCTGGCCCGCCAGATCTGCACGCCGCTCGACTGGGCGGCCTGCCTGCAGGCGGTGCGCGAGATGCAGCCGGATGCGGTGCTCGAAATCGGACCCGGCAACGCATTGGCCCGCCTGTTCGGCGAACTGGCGCCGGAGATTCCGGTGCGGGCCTGCGATGATTTTCGCAGTATCGAGGGCATCGTTCGCTGGCTGGATGTTGGCAACTGATACAGTTCGGCGCTCGCCAATACTATCGCTGCCTCAATTTTCGTGATTCCCTTTGAGATCATTCCGGCCTATCTGCTGACCGGCGCCGTCGCCGGTTTTTTTGCCGGCCTGCTCGGCGTTGGCGGTGGCGTCGTGGTTGTCCCGGTGCTGACCATCATCTTCGCCAGACAGGGCTTTCCGGCCAACGAGGTCATGCATCTGGCGCTTGGCTCCTCGATGGCGACCATTCTGTTTACGTCACTCTCCAGCCTGCGCGCTCATCACGCGCATCGCGCCGTGCTCTGGCCGGTGATGCGCGATCTGACGCCGGGCATCCTGGTCGGTACGCTGCTCGGGGCATTGCTGGCGGCCCGCATTTCGTCGCGGGCGCTGGCGATATTCTTTGTCGGCTTCATGATTTTCGTTGCCGTGCAAATGATCGCCAATCTGCGTCCGAAACCGAGCCGCAACCTGCCGGGGCGCGGCGGCCTGAGCCTCGCCGGCAGCGTTATCGGTGCGGTGGCCAGTCTCGCCGCGATGGGCGGCGGGGCGCTGACCGTGCCTTACCTGATCTGGTGCAACGTCCGGCCCCATCAGGCCATCGGCACCTCGGCCGCGGTTGGTTTGCCGATCGCCATCGGCGGCACCATCGGTTACATCTGGAACGGCTGGGAACATCCCGGCTTGCCGAGCGGCAGCCTGGGCTTTGTTTACCTGCCGGCCCTCGCCGTCATCCTGATCGCCAGCGTGCTGGCCGCACCCCTCGGCGCCCGCCTCGCCCATCGCCTGCCGGTGGCAGTGCTCAAACGGATCTTCGCGGGCCTGCTGCTGGTGCTCTCTACCAAAATGCTGTGGAGCTTGTACGGCAGTTGAATCCGGCGGGTTTAGCAGGCTTTGAAAACGGGTTTGCGCTTCTCCAGGAAGGCGGCGAGTCCCTCGCAGTAATCTTCCGTATCAAGGAAAGCGAACGAGGCGGCTTTCTCCGCATCGCTGAGCGGCGCTCCGTCGAGCAACCGGCGGATCCACTGCTTGTGCCAGCCGGCGACCAGCGGTGCGCCGTTGCAGATGCGGCGGGCGGTGGCGTAGGCCTCGTCCTCGACCTGCACATCCGGCACGACGCGGGTCACCAGACCTTTTTCATAGGCTTCGCGGGCGCTCAGGATGCGTCCTTCGAGCAGGATTTCCTTGATGACGGCGGCGCCGGCCAGCTTGAGCAGGCCTTCCATTTCCCCCGGGTACATTGAAAACCCCAATTTATTGATCGGCGCGCCGAAGCGGGCGCTCTCGTTGCAGATGCGCAGGTCGCAGACGCCGGCAATTTCCAGGCCGCCGCCGATGCAGGCGCCCTCGATCAGCGCCACCGTCGGATGCGGGCAGTCGGCGATGGCATTCAGCGCGCTGGCCACCTTGCCGTGATAGTGCAGGGCTTGCTCCAGCGTTGCGCGGGCCGTGACGAATTCCTCGAGATCGCCGCCGGCAGCGAAGGCCTCATGGCCGGCGCCGCGGATGACGATGCAGCGCACCCCGGGATCAACCGCGAGGCGGGCGAAATGGTCGGCGAGCTGCTGCCACATGGCGAGATCGATGGCGTTCAGCTTGCCGGGATTATTCAGGGTCAGGGTGGCGATTTCGCCGTTGCTGGAGAGGTCAACCGTAGCCATCGGGAGTGTCCACTGTACAAAAGGCGAATTATAGGGCCAGTCAAATTCACTATTAGACAATGTCTTATATAAGATACAATAACGCCGCCGTTTTGACGGTAATTATTAATTAAGGGGGAGGTATAGCCATGAGCAGCGCGATATATGAGCGGATGCGGGCCAATCCGAAGTTCCAGGAGTTAGTTGCAAAACGGGGGCGTTTTGCCTGGACATTGGCGTTCGTAGTGTTGAGTATGTTTTACGGTTTTGTCATGGTCGTGGCCTTTAATCCGGCCGCTCTCGGCCAGCCGGTCAGCGAAGGTTCGATGCTGACGGTCGGCGTGGCCGTCGAACTTTTCATGTTCATTTTCTTCTGGGCGCTGACGGCGGTTTACGTGAAACGCGCCAATACCGAGTTTGATGCCTTGACCCAGGAAATCGTCAAGGAAGCCTGGAAGGAGAACAAATGATGCGCCGTCTGACTCAACTTACCGCCGCCCTCGGTCTTTTCGCCGTTGCTGCCATGGCTTATGCCGGCGGCCCGCTCGAGGGCATCACCGAAAAGCAGGCCACCAACTGGCACGCCATCATCATGTTCTGCATCTTCGTCGCGATGACGATGGGCATTACCTACTGGGCGGCCAGCCGCACCAAGTCGACCGCCGATTTCTATACGGCCGGCGGCGGTATCACCGGCTTCCAGAACGGCATGGCGATCGCCGGCGACTATATGTCGGCGGCCACCTTGCTCGGTCTGACGGCCATGGTCTACACCCAGGGCTACGACGGCTACATCTACATGCTGGCCTTCTTCGCCGGCTGGCCGATCATTCTGTTCCTGATGGCCGAACGCCTGCGCAACCTGGGCAAGTTCACCTTCTCCGACATCACTGCCTATCGCCTGGATCAGGGCAAGGTACGCACCATGGCGGCGATTTCCTCGCTGACCGTGGTTTGCTTCTACCTCATCGCCCAGATGGTCGGTGCCGGCCAGTTGATCAAGCTGCTCTTCGGCCTCGACTACAACGTCGCGATCTTCGCCGTCGGCATCCTGATGATGGTGTACGTGACCTTCGGCGGTATGGTCGCCACGACCTGGGTGCAGATCATCAAGGCCGGCATGTTGTTGTGCGGCGGGACGCTGGTCATGGTCCTGGCCTTCAGCCAGTTCGACTTCTCCTTCCAGAACCTGCTGGAAAAGGCGACGGCCGTGCATAAGCTGGGTGCCAAGCTGATGTATCCGGGCAGCCTGCTGGCCGATCCGGTGACCGCCATTTCGCTGGGCCTCGGCCTGATGTTCGGGACGGCCGGCCTGCCGCACATTCTGATGCGCTTCTTCACCGTGACCGACGCCAAGGAAGCCCGCAAATCGGTGCTCTACGCTTCCGGTTTCGTCGCCTACTTCTTCAACGTCATCTTCATCATGGGCCTCTGCGGCATCCTGATCGTCGGCCAGACCCCCGAGTTCTTCGAAGGCGGTGTGGTCGGCGCCAAGATGATTGGCGGCGGCAATATGGTGGCCATGCATCTGGCCAAGGCGGTCGGTGGCAACATGTTGCTCGGCTTCCTGGCGGCGGTGGCTTTCGCCACCATCCTGGCGGTGGTTTCCGGCCTGGCTTTGGCCGGTGCCTCGGCCATCTCGCATGACCTTTACGCCCGCGTCATCATGAAGGGGCAGGCTTCGGAGGCGAAGGAAATCCGCGTCTCGAAGATCGCCACCATCTGCCTCGGCTTCGTTGCCATCGTGCTCGGCATCCTGTTCGAAAAGCAGAACATCGCCTTCATGGTCGGTCTGGCCTTCGGTGTGGCGGCAGCTGCCAACTTCCCGGTGCTCATCCTTTCCATGTACTGGAAGGGCCTGACGACCCGCGGCGCGCTGTTCGGCGGCTACGGTGGTCTGGTTTCCGCCGTGCTCTTCGTGGTCTTCTCGAAGTCGGTATGGGTCGATGTGCTGCACAATGCAGCCCCGCTCTTCCCCTACACGCAACCGGCCCTGTTTGCCATGCCGCTTGCCTTCCTGCTCGCCTACATCTTCTCGAAGACCGACTCCAGCGTGCGCGCCGGCAAGGAAATCGAAGCCTTTGAAGACCAGTATGTGCGGGCCCAGACTGGCTATGGGGCGTCGGGCGCCAGCAGCCACTAGCTGTTCTCGGCCATGCCCAAAAAGCCCCGACCGGCATGCCGGTCGGGGCTTTTTTTGTTTCCGTTTTTGTCATGTTATGGCATAGTCATCGGCGTTCTGGCGAATGTCATAGTTGCGGGGCGCCAAATTCGTGACATATTATGCCTTGACATTTTATGTCGTTGCTTCTAATCTGGGTTCGAGGCAGTACGCTTCTTTTAATGACAAGGGAAAGAAATGGAACAGTCGCTGAGAGACAAACTGGATGGCCTGGATACTATTGTCGGGGTGCTGATGGGGGGGCTGGCTGTGCAGTTGCACCCGATTCCCGGACCGGTACCCGTCGTCCAGGTCAGCATCGAAGGTCGTGAGGAATTGCCGATCTATGTGACCTGCTCGGACTCGCAAATACTTTGCCTGTGCTACCTGTGGAATGACAGCGAAGTACTGGCGGAGCGCCGCACGGAGTTGCTCGAAACCCTGCTCGATCTGAATCCCTCGGTGCCGCTTTCATCCTTTGGCCGCGTCGGCGAGCGCTACGTGCTGTTCGGCGCCCTGGCGTTGAATGCCAGGCCCGCCGATATTGCCGAAGACATCGCCGCTCTCAGCGACAACGCGCTCGACGCCCTCGAAGCCTTGTCCGAATTCTTGCAGTGACAGGAGAAGATCATGTCCATGATTAAGAAAGTCGTAACCCTGCTGCGCGGCAGTGCCCGCGAGATCGCCGAAAACGTCGTCGATGCCAATGCAACGCGCATCTACGAACAGGAAATCATCGATGCCAAGCAGAGCATCCTCGAAGCGCGCAGCAGCCTGGCCGATGTCATGGCCAGGGAAATGCAGGCCGGCCGGGCGGTGACCCGGCTGGAAGGCGAGATTGCCCATTTTGAAAGTCTGGCCCTGGAAGCCCTGAACAAGACTCAGGAAGCCCTGGCCGAGGAAGTCGCCGGCAAGGTGGCGGCGCTCGAACAGGATCTGGAAGAGCAGCGCAAGGCGCGGCAGTCGTTTGCCAGCCAGGTCAGCCAACTCAAGGAACTGATCAAGGCGGCCGAGGCGAAGATCCGCGAGCATGAGCGCGAAATCGCCATCGCCAAGACGACGGAAAGCGTTTACAAGGCAACCCAGTCGATCTCCGACAACATCGGCCACAGCGGTTCCCGCCTGGCCAGCGCCCGCGAGTCGCTGGAGCGCATCAAGCAGCGCCACGAACATCTGGCGGATCGTCTGCAGGCCAGCGAGCAACTGGATCGCGAACTGGGCGACAAGGCGCTGGCCAGCAAGCTGGCCGAGGCCGGTATTGGTCAGGATGCCAATCGTCAGCGTCAGGTCATGGAACGCCTCCGGGCCCGCCAGGCAAAACCGACGGACGACCAGTGAGCGTCAAGCAGAGACCGGCCCGCTGGCAAAGTTCCGATGCGGCGCTCAAGGCCGTGCAGGTGGCTTTCGACGTCGAGGAAAAGGTGCTCGAAACCGTGCGCCGCACGGCCTTTGAAGAGAACCGCTCTACCTCGGACCAGATCCGCCATCTGCTCGGCCTGACCACGGCCAGCCGCCCGAAACGGCCGCGTCTGACGGTTTCGCTGACCGTCGCCGATTACGCCGTGCTGGGCGAGCGCTACGGTCTGGCCGTCGATGACCGGCTGGCGATCAAGGAGCGGGTGACCCGGGAATTGATCGATTTTGCCAATGCCACAAAAGGGTAAACAGGAATGACCAGCTTCTACGACGCCGCCATCTCCTTTCCAACAGTCATCTATACAACGCTGCTTGGCGTGGTCATGGTGTACTGGCTGCTTGCCCTGGTCGGCATTGTCGATTTCGAGTCCACCAATTTGGATATGGATAGTGACTTGCATGCCGACGCGCATGTCGATGAAATCAGCGATTTGGCCAGCTATCTCGTTGCCCTGGGTTTGAACGGCGTGCCGTTTTCGGTGGTATTCACGTTGCTCACGGTATTCGCCTGGACGACGACCTGTCTGGCCGCCATGTGGCTTTTGCCCTTGGTGCCGACCACGTTGTTGCGCACGGTAGCTGGCCTGGGCGTGCTGGTCGGTGGCTTGGGTCTGGCACTGCCGCTGACCGCCAGGATGATCCGTCCGATGCGCGGCCTTTTCGTGACCCATACCGCGATGTCGAATGCGGCCCTGGTCGGCCAGAGCTGCCGGGTGCTGACCTCCAGCGTCGACGAAAAATTCGGGCGCGCCGAGGTGGCAACCCGGGGGGCCGGCGTCAATATCAAGGTCTGGGCGGAAACGCCCAACAGCCTGAGCAAGGGCTCGACGGCCCGCATTCTGGAACACGATGCGGCCGGGGAGCGCTACCTCATCGTCGCCGAAGAACACATCCAGTAATTCATTACTTTTTCAATCCATTCAAACGTAAGCAAGGGGAAATTCATGGAGCCGGTTCTATTTGCCGTTGGTGTGCTGGTATTGCTCATCCTCGGCATGATCGCCCTGTTCGCCAAGTTCTATCACAAGGTCGAGCAAGGCTACGCGATGATCGTCAACACGCTGCGGGCCGAACCCGAAGTCACCTTCACCGGGCGCATGGTCTATCCGATCATCCACAAGTCCGAGCTGATGGAAATTTCGCTGAAGACCATCGAAATCGACCGCTCCGGCGGCGAGGGCCTGATCTGTCGCGACAACATCCGGGCCGATATCAAGGTCAAGTTTTTCGTGCGGGTTAACAAGACGGCCGAAGACGTGCTCAAGGTCGCCCAGGGCATCGGTTGCGAACGCGCTTCCAGCCCGGAAATCCTCGAAGACCTGTTTTCTGCCAAGTTCTCGGAAGCGCTGAAGACGGTTGGCAAGGCAATGGATTTCATCGACCTGTACCAGGCCCGCGACCGCTTCCGCGACGAAATCGTGCGCCAGATCGGCGACGATCTCTCGGGCTATGTGCTCGAAGATGCCGCCATCGACTACCTGGAACAGACGCCGCTGCAAAAGCTCGATACCAACAACATCCTCGATGCCCAGGGCATCAAGAAGATTACCGAACTGACGGCCGTCGAACACGTTCGCACCAATGAACTGCGCCGCAACGAGGAAATGCAGATCAAGAAAAAGGACGTCGAGACCCAGGAAGCCCTGCTCGAACTCGAACGCCAGCAGGCCGATGCGACATCGCGTCAGAAGCGCGAGGTCGCTTCGGTGCGGGCCCGCGAAGAAGCCGAGACGGCGAAGATCCAGTCGGAAGAACTGACCAAGTCGGAAGTGGCACGCCTGCAGGCCGAGCAGACCATCGCCGTGCAACAGGAAAATGCCCAGCGCGAGAAGGAAGTGGCGGAAAACAACCGCAAGCGCGCGGTTGCCGTCGAAGAGGAAAAGGTCACCCGGGCGCGCGAACTGGAAATCGTTGATCGCGAGAAGGAAGTCACCCTGCAGCGCATCGACAAGGACAAGGCTGTCGAAGTGCAGAAGAAAGCCATCGCCGACGTCATCCGCGAACGGGTCATCGTCGAGCGCACGGTCGCCGAGCAGGAAGAAGCGATCAAGGAAGTCCGTGTCGTGGCCGAGGCCGACCGCACCAAGAAATCGGTAGTGATCCTCGCCGAAGGCCAGGCTGAAGAAAAGCTGGTGCTCGAAGTCAAAGCCGCCGAAGCCCAGGAGCGCCGGGCCCGCCACAAGGCGGCCGAGGAGCAGACCCTGGCCGAAGCTCATCTCAAGGTGGCCGAGAAGGAATCCGAAGCCAAGAAACGCGAAGCCGAAGGCCTCGAAGCCATGGCTGCTGCGACCGGTCTGGCGACGGCCAGGGTGATGATGGTCACGGCCGACGCCGAAGAAAAGCAGGGCATGGTTGCCGCCAAGATCAAGATGGCCGATGCCGAAGCGGTCACCAAATTCGGCACGGCCGAGGCGGACGCCTTGCTTGCCAAGCTCGAAGCCGAAGCCCAGGGTAAGGAAAAACTTGGTCTGGCCGATGTCGTCGTGCGCACGGCCGATGCCGATGCCACCGCCAAGGCCGGCCATGCCGAAGCCGAAGTCATCGAGGCACGCTTCCAGGCCGAAGCCAATGGCCTGCGCGAGAAGTTCGGGGCGATGAGTTCCATGAGCCCGGCGGCCCGCGAGCACGAAGAGTTCCGCATGCGTCTGGACAATGCCCAGATCGCCACCCTCAAGGCGATCGACGCGCAAACCTCGATTGCCCGCGACCAGGCCGAAGTGCTCGGTGCGGCGCTGGCCAATGCCAAGATCGATATCGTCGGCGGCGAGGGCGATTACTTCGACCGCTTCGTCAATGCGCTGTCAATCGGCAAGGGTATCGACGCAACCATCGGCAAGAGCAGCACGCTGCAGGTCGCCCTCAAGGATCACCTGAGTGGCGAGCGCGACATGGTCGGCGATGTCCGCGACATGATCGGCGCCCTGGGTGGTTCGGCCGGCGAATTGCAGAATCTGTCGGTCGCCGCCCTGCTCAGCAAGGTGACGCGCGAAGGCAGTGCCGAGCAGCAGGATGCCTTGCGCACCCTGCTTGCCGGCCTGGCCAAGCGCTAAAGGGCCGCGCATGCTTGTTGCCAACGCACTGGCCTGCGAATGTGGCGCCGGGCTGCTCTGCGGGGCGCTGGCCGAAGGCCTGCCGGCCCGGGTCTGCCCGGCCTGTGGCGGCGTCCTGCTGGCGCTCGACGATTATCGGGTCTGGCGCCAGACCCTGCCGCCGGGCGCTGCCGAAACACCGGCCGGCCTGGCGATCGTCGGCGAGGATGCCAGCCGGGCCCGCAGTTGCCCGGCCTGCAGCGGCCCGATGGCGCGCTATCGCGTGCTGCCGGTCAGCAGTTTCCGGCTCGATCGCTGCAATCACTGCCAGCTGGTCTGGTTTGATGGTGGCGAATGGTCGGCGCTCGTCGAGGCTGGTCTGATCGATCGCCTGGACAGCATTCTGGCCGATGGCTGGCAACGCCGGGTGCAGGCCGACGAAGCGCGCTTGCGCCGGGAAAATGCCTTGCGCCAGCGCCTGGGCGACGCGGCCGTCGATGAACTGCAACGCATCCAGTCCTGGCTGCACAGCCGGCCGAATGGCCGGGAATTGCTCGCGCTTCTGAGCGGCGAGCCCATTTGAACTGAATTCAGGGGCAACCCACGTCATGGCTTCCACGAATACGTCTGCATCCGAAACCTCTGCCGAGCGGACCGACAGCATGGTCGGCGACAGCGGCAGCTACGAGCTGCTGAAAAAGCGCCTGGGCAGCCATGGCGATGCCCTGCTCGGCAAGGCGCAGGCCCTCAATGCGGCGCGCGTTGCCGAATTCGGCCGCAACGAGCAGTCGCTAATCCTGCGCACCCGGGCCCGCACCGAGAACAACTGCGTCGCCCGCGACATCGTCCGCATCGGCGACCGCCTGCTCTTCGGCTACAACGTCTTCATCGGCCTGCGCAAGGAAACCGCGGTCGGCGACGTCTTCGCCCTCTACCGGCTGGCCGAGGCGGGCGGCGGCGACGAACTCGAAGCGCTGCCGCTGACCGGCAGCTTCCTCGAGGACCAGCGCTTCGTTTCCGATTTCCGCGAACTGCACGCCTATTACAAGCAGGCGACGCTGATCCAGTTGCGCGTCACCCAGGACAAGCTGCTCGCCGCCTTCCAGATCGGCCAGCAACTGCACGACCTGCGCGTCTTCCGCTGGAGCCTGGAAAACGACGGCAGCCTGCGCTACATCGACAACCGCGGCGAGCGCGACATGGCGCTGCCGCCGAGCCATGATTTCGAATGGACGCCGACCCGGCGCGAAGACCAGGTCGGCGGCCGCCATCCGCACGTCAACATTCTCGACACGGTCTTCGTCGAAACCATCGGCGGCGACCTGACGGTCAAGATCGAAAACAACACCGAGAGCGGGCTCGGCATCTACAGCGAAGCGGTCGAGGACAAGACCCAGTCGCTCGACGACGCCGAAGTCGCCTACGCCCGGCTCGGCCTGCTGATCCTGCTGCGCATCAAGCCCTACCGCGAGCAGACGGTACGCTACCTGGTCTACAACACGCGCACGCAAAGCGTCACCCGCATCGACGCCATCGGCGTCTCCTGCATCCAGTTGCCGGAAGACCACGGCATCATCTTCCCCGGTGGCTACTACCTGCAGTCCGGCGAGTACAAGCGCTTCGACCTGCCGGAGGCGATGCTCGACAACCTGCGCTTCAAGCGCGTCCTGCGCTCGCCGAACGGCGAGGATGTGCTCTACGTCTTCTATCAGCCGGGCCTCGGCCATTACGCGCTGTTTACCTACAACCTGATCGACAAGACGCTGGGCGCGCCGATTCTCGGCAATGGCTACGCCCGCTTCCCGGACGGCCGCATCCTGGTTTTCCAGGCCGATGGCGGCGAGCCGACCCGCGTGCATCCGATGCAGCTATGGCAGACGCCCTTCTTCAGCGAAGAGCATGCCGGCAAGCAGGCCGCCGGGCAGGGCTTCTTCGGCCGCATCGGCAACGCCGACCTGGTGCGCGGCATTTCCGAGCTGAACGGCATCGCCCGCGCCGTGCGCGAGCAGGTGCCGACGCGCACCGCCTACGAAGACCTGATCCGCCAGTGCAGCCGTGCCCAGGACGCCTATTTCTGGTTATCCGAACCCGAGGCCGGCGGTCTCGGCAAGGAATTGCAGGCGATTACCGAAGGTGCCCGCCTGACCCTGGCCGAATTCGAGAAGGTCGACAGCATCCGCCGCGAAACGGCCCAGGCTCTGGCCGCCGCCGAAGGCGAGCAGCGCGAGTTGCTGGGCCAGATCGCCGGCATGTTGTGGAAGCGCTCGGACGATTTCGTCATGGCCCTGAATCGCCTGCGCGAACGCCGCGGCCGCCTGCAGACCCTGAAGGAATTGCGCTACGTCGATCTGCCGCGCATCGAGGCGATGGACGGCGAACTGGCCAACGAGCAAAACCGGGTCGGCGAGCGCGCCATGCAGTTTCTCGCCTCGCCCGACGCCTTTGCCGGCCAGCGCCAGCTGCTCGAAGGTCTGGCCGCGCAGGTGCCGGTTGCCGCCACCTCACAGGCGCTTGAACAACTGGTCGGCGAACTCGACACGGCCGCCGCCGGCCTCGACCTGCTCAGCGAGCAACTGGGCGGCCTGCCGGGCGGCGATGCGGTGGTACGCACTGATATTCTTGACCGCATTTCCGTGCTTTACGCCGAGATCAATCGCCTGCGTGCCGAGGCGCGCAATCGCAAGCGCAATCTGGGCAGCAGCGAAGCGGCGGCGGAATTCGGCGCCCAGTTCAAGCTGTTCGGCCAGACCGTCGAAAGCGCCCTGGAATTCGCCGACACCCCGGAAAAGTGCGACGACGCGCTGACCCGCCTGCTCGCCCGCCTCGAAGAACTGGAAGGGCGTTTCGCCGAACAGGAAGCCTTCGTCGCCGATATCGCCAGCAAGCGCGAAGCCGTTTATGAAGCCCTCTCGGCGCGCCGGCAAAGCCTGCTCGAAACACGGCAGCGGCGCATCCGCTCGCTGTCCGAAGCCGGCGCCCGGATTCTCGAAGGCGTGCCGCGCCGGATTGCCCAGTTCGGCGAAATCGCCGAGGTGCATGGCTATTTCGCGGCCGATCCGCTGATCGGCAAGCTGCGCAAGCTGGTCTACGACCTGCGCGGGCTCGGCGACGGCGTCGCGGCCGACGATCTCGACACGCGCATCAAGACGGCGCGCGACCAGGCCCTGCGCACCGTGCGCGACCGCAGCGAACTGCTCGGCGAGGACGGCAACACCCTGCGTTTCGGCCGGCACGCCTTCACCGTCAGCCAGCAGGCGCTGGATCTCACGCTGGTGCCCAAGGAAGGCAGCCTGGCCTGGCATCTGTCGGGCACCGACTACTTTGCTACGGTCAACCCGGAAAAACTCGAAAAATTCAAATTCCTCTGGGACCAGTCCCTGGTTTCCGAATCGCCCGATCTGGCGAGGGCCGAATACCTGGCCGGTACGCTCCTGCATCTCGCGCTGAACACGTTGGAAGGCTTTTCCTGGGCCGGCCTGCAACAGACGGCGGCCGGCGCGCCGACGGCCTTGCTCGACCTGGTCCGCCAGTTTGCCGCGGCGCGTTACCGCGAGGGTTATCAGAAAGGCATCCACGATGAGGACGCAGCACGCCTGCTGGCGGCGCTGATCGCCATGCAGGGCGAAGCCGGGCTGCTCGCCTGGGGCCCGCGCCAGCGCGTTCTGGCCCTACTCTACTGGCAGCACGGCGGTTTCGTTGCCGAGCGCGAAGCCTTGCTGCGTCAGGCCCGTGCCGCCCTGCAAATGCAGCAGCAATTCGCCGCCGGTGAGGCGCTGGCCCGCCTGGAAGCCGATGTGGCGCGCGCGCTGCAGGTCTTTGCCAAGGAATTTGCCGGCGAGCCCGATTCCGGGCGGATTTTTGCCACCGAACCCGACCAGTTGCCGGTGCTTTTTGCCCAGTCGGCGGCCTATCTGGTTCGCCAACTGGCCGCCGAGCGCGGCGAGGCCAACTGGGTGATCTCCGGTCCCGGTGACGATCTGGCCGCAGCGTTGATCAAGGAACTCGAACGTACCCAGCACTACGCCGAGTGGCGCAACGACATCGACAGCGCCGAGCCGGCCGAGCGCTGGCGGCTGGTCCGCGCCTGGGTGGCCGCCTTCGCCGCTGCGCAGATGCCGCAGGCTGCTGACTGGATCGACGACGCCGCCGGCAAGCTGGTCGCCGCCGCATTGCCCCGGCGCCGCGTCAATGCGACCCTGGCGGTCAATGTCGAGGCCTTGCGCAGCGATCACCCGCGTATCGTCGACGGGCAACTGGCGCTCAATCTCAACGATTTCTGGCAACGCTTCCATGCCCACCGCACGCAGATCGTGCCGGCCTTCGAGCAGTTCCACCAATTGCGGCGCGAGATGCTCGATGCCGAAAAAGCCAAGCTCGGCATCGCCCAGTTCCAGGCCAAGCCCTTGTCGACCTTCGTGCGCAATCGCCTGATCGACGAGGTTTACCTGCCGCTGCTCGGCGACAACCTGGCCAAGCAACTCGGCACGGCCGGGGCCGGCAATCGCACCGACCGCATGGGCATGCTGCTGCTCATCTCGCCGCCGGGCTACGGCAAGACGACGCTCATGGAGTATGTCGCCGACCGACTCGGTCTGGTCTTCGTCCGCATCAACTGCCCGGTGCTCGGCCACGACGTCACTTCACTCGACCCCGCCGCGGCCAGTCACGGCGCGGCGCGCCAGGAGCTGGAAAAGCTCAATCTCGGCCTGGCCATGGGCAGCAACGTGATGCTCTACCTCGACGACATCCAGCACACCAGCCCGGAGTTTTTGCAGAAATTCATCGCCCTGGCCGATGGAACGCGGCGCATCGAAGGTGTCTGGAAGGGCGAGCCACGCACCTACGACATGCGCGGCAAGCGCTTCGCCGTGGTCATGGCCGGCAATCCCTACACCGAGTCCGGCGATGTCTTCAAGATTCCCGACATGCTGGCCAACCGGGCCGATATCTACAATCTCGGCGATGTGCTGGATGGTCGCGAATCGCTGTTCGCACTGTCCTATATCGAAAACAGCCTGACTGCCAACCCGGCCCTGCTGCCGCTCGCTTCGCGCGACCCCAAGGATGTCCAGTTGCTGGTCCGCCTGGCCGAGGGCGAGGAGATTCCGGGCAGCGCCTTCAGCCATCCCTACAGCGCCCTCGAACAGGAAGAACTGGTCGCCCTGATGCAGCGCCTGTTCCGCATCCGCAACCTGCTGCTCAAGGTCAACCTGGCCTACATCGAGTCGGCGGCCCAGAAGGATGCCTACCGTACCGAGCCGCCTTTCAAGCTGCAGGGCAGCTATCGCAACATGACCAAGCTGGCCGGCAAGGTCACCGCCATCATGCGCGACGAGGAAGTCGATGCCCTGCTGCGCGACCACTATCGCGGCGAGGCCCAGACACTGACCACCGGCGCCGAGGAAAATCTGCTCAAGCTGGCCGAATTGCTCGGCACGGCGACGGCGGACGAGGATAAGCGCTGGGCTTCGATCAAGGAAGCCTTCGTCCGCCAGCGCAAGCTGGGCGGCGACGAAAGCGATGCCGGAACGCGGATTGCCGCTTCCCTGCTTGATGTCGCCCGCGCCGTCGATGGCCTGAAGCCGGATAACGCCCTGGCCGAGCGCCTCGGGGGCGGGCTGGAACGCATCGAAGCCGGTCTGCGGGCGGTCAAGCCAACGGTACATGTCGACGCTGGCGACTTGTCGCAATTTGCCGGCGTCGTCGGCGAAATGGTCAAGGCCTACGAAAAGGTCCTGATGCCACTGGTCACCGCCACCTATCACAAGTTGCGCATGGACCACTCGATGTGGGAAGACATGAAGCGGGTGACCAGTTTCATCGAAAAAATCGAAGGCCAGGGGCCAGCCGGCGAAGCGCCGCCACCCAAAGCCAAACCGAAGGCCAAACCATGAGCGGCCCGGCACTGAATATCGAGGATATCCTGGGCCTGCTGGCCGGCGGCATTGCCGATGGCCGGCTCAGCGACGACGAACGCCGCGCCCTGGCCAATACCCTGCTCGCCAGTCCGCTGCGCGACGAAGACCTGCGGCGCTTGCGCAACCACTCTTTCGAGCTGGTCCGCGAACGCCTGTCCGATCCTTTGCAACTGGCTTTGCTCAAATGGCTGGAGGGGGTCGTGCGGACCCTTGATGGCAGTGCGCCCAAGATGGCCGCGCCGATCCAGGAGGCCGCTTTCAGTCCCGGCATGGACTGCCTCAATCTGATCCTGCGTTGCCTGCGCGGCGCTGGCCAGACGATCGATATCTGCGTCTTTACCCTGTCCGACGACCGCATCGCCGAAGCCGTCCTCGCCGCCCAGCGGCGTGGCGTCCGTGTCCGCATCCTGACCGACAACGACAAGGAATTCGATGGCGGCAGCGACATCAGCCGTTTGCGCGATGCCGGCATTCCCGTGGTCGTCGATCGCACCTCGGCGCACATGCATCACAAGTTCGCCATTTTCGACGGCAAACGCCTGCTCAACGGCAGTTATAACTGGACGCGCAGTGCCTGCAACCTGAATGAGGAAAATCTCGTGCTCAGCAATGATCCGGCCCTTCTGAAGTGCTTCTCGGCGCAATTCGAAACACTCTGGCAAGCCCTGGGTGAAAACGCGGCCCTTGCATCATGAGCCGCCGCAGCTTTGACTGGAAATTGCCGCCGGCCATCGAGCAGCGCCTGGGGCGCGACAGCTACGGTCCGCAACGGGCCATCCACGAAGACGATCACCTGCTGCTGATTCTGCACGAACCACCGATCTCCGAAGGCAATGCCCGCGAAGCCGCGGTTTTCCTGCGCAAGCCGGATGGCAAGTGGCTGTATCACGGCGTCGACAACGGGCAATACGCCTTGGGCCAGTTGCTTGAGCGTTACGAAAAGCAGTTCGCCGGGCTTGAGCAGTTGTACGCCAAGGCGAAGACCGCCGAGCAGCTGTTTCAGGTTCTCGACCGGGCCTTGCCGCTGGCCCGCGCGGCCGGCAACCTGAAGGAGGCGATGCAGGCGGCGCGCGAGCTGGTCAAGCTGGATGCTTTGCTGATTGACGCCAGGGATCGCACGGTTGATCTGGCGCGCGGCATGGAACTCCTGGTCGGCGACAGCCGGCTGGCCCTCGATTTCCGGCTGGCCCGCAATGCCGAAGAGCAGGCGCAATTTGCCCTGGCCGGCAACCGCGCCCAGCAGAAACTCAATGTCCTGGCCGCCTGGACTTTCCCCCTGATGACCCTGGCGGCCGTCTTCGGCATGAACCTGCGCGGCGGTTTCGAGAATTTGCCGGAAATCTGGTTCTGGCTGGTCTTCGCCGTCGGTATCGTGCTCGGCATGCTGGCGAAAGGCTGGGTCATGCGAGCGCCCGCCGAGGTACCCAAAAAACGCGGGTGATCGAAAGGGCAATGTACGGAAACCCAGTTGGCCATGGGTTCGCATCACATCCGATCAGAATAGTCGTCTGTTGGAGTATTGTCATGCCAGCGGGCGGCGTTCGGCCATTATGCACAGTACGCCGTTATGAACAGCAAACCTGGCCGATGGCGCTGGAAGGCCCGTCGATACTGACTTCGAGCGATATGTGGCCGCAGCATTCTGAGCATAATTTTGGGTGGTTCGCGGTGCCATATTTCCTGAGCTTTCATCGACTTCGGCGTGTAGCAACACCGGGTTGGTTCTGGGGTGCGAAAGATGATGTGCGAAAACGTCGAGTGCGCTTGGACGATGAGGATTCGAACTCAGGCACTGCTCCTTACACTGGCCTTCATGCTCTGCCAATGCACTGCGAGAAACCCGCGACCCGATTTGCCGAAGGCTCTGAAATTATGCGCAGCATGGAAGTCCTCTCTGCCGTTTCCTGCAAGGCTTCGTTGGTGTTGAAATATTCCAAGTGCACATAATTGGGCACTGTGCATAATGGCCGTTATGAACAGCTATTCATAACGGCCAGGAGCCGTCGTTCACTCTTTTTCTCCAGAGCAGCCATTCACCGGAACATTCTTGCCGTCGGCATAACAGCTTTTCGCTGGTCCGTACTATCATTGCATATGCGGACAGTCTGCCGGAGTCGCCCCAAATGAATCAATCAGTTACTTGGAATTGCCATGTTCTGGCTATTGAAAGGGTTTCTCGTCAATGAAAAAAGAGCATTTGCCATCCGATCATCAGACTGCTTTGCCTCCGCACGAATCGCGGTGGGGGACGTATTTTGGGGTGACGATAGTAACGGGAGCAAGCGCTTTCCTGTCCTCTCTGGTATCTGCATTTTCCATAAACATGGTAGTCATCCAAATCTCAATTTGGACAAGTATTGTTTGTTTTGTTTTTGCGTTGACCTTGGTCTCAAAAAATAGAACTGGATTTGCATTTCTACTCTCATTGGCCATTACGCCTATTACTATTGGCCTGGCTGTCTTGTATTTCAATACTGAATCAATCCGGGCAGATGTGGTTCGGGGATCAAAGAAAATTGGACGGTCCATCGTTGCCGAGTTCGTCGACCCTCAATCCTCTCTTGATCGAGCCATTCAAGCAGGATCTCTTCGCAAAGCCACGGTAGACGATATAAAAGCGTTTCGAGATGCCTACCTAGAAAACAAGTACGTCAAAAAGAGTCTGCCGGTACCGGAAAATGAAACCGCTTTATCCGTAACCCGTGTGAATATTTCAAGTGCATATGTGGTGCTCAAGAAATTCACCTATCCTTCAGGGTTAGTTAATGAGTACAGAGTAGTCTTCTTTGTTCCGGTAGGTGTCCCGAATCCAAACGGTGATTTTGGTCATTCAGCGGTTTATGATTTCGCAACGCTTACTGTCGGATGTAGCCTTGCTAGAACTGGCAGCATGAACTGTTGAGTAGGGCGAGAGATTGAATCTTTGCTTTGCCTTCAAGAGTCCGCTCACTAATTGCTCCACTGGCAGGTATGGGCACGATCCTACTTGAGACTGCCCACAGCCATCCGTCATCAGGCAGAGTCCGGCTATAAGCAGAGCCTCGTGCGCCCCTCCACCAAGCAGATTTTGAATGACGTAAAGGGCCAGGCATTCGCCGCCCTTTTGCATTTTCAGCGTTTTTATCCGGAGCCAACACTGAGGAGTGCCTTGCTGATCATTGAATTACGACAGCATAATTAGTGTCGTTCATTTCAATTCATAGACGGCCCCAGCGTCCATATAAACACTTTTGCTCTCGCAATTAAAACCCATGTCATGATCATGAATCATGACTGACTCCCAGTTCGTAAGTTCGCCTCGAAAAATGCCGACATTGATCCCTTTTTCTGCCATTTTGGCGTTTTGCCTGATGGCGTTTTCATTGCCTTCTACCGCCACTCCGCTAGGTGATCCAGCGGTTACTGCACGCCTCGGCTCTTGCGATGCCACCGTTGTTCGCAAGGCCGTGGATGAACTGCTCGCTGATCCAAAGACACTGCAGGAGCCGCTGATACTGTTCTATGCGGCATCGGGCGAGCGCATGGCAGGACGTAGTGAGGAAGCCGCATACCTATATCTCGCGGCGCGGTTGCGGACTTCCCGTCAAATCTTGTTCGAGAAGGGCGACCGGCCCCAGCTACTCTCAGTCATGTTGATGACCGTCGGGCCAATGGTTATGCCGATTCTCGAAGCCGATCCCGAATTGACACGGCGCACAGTCAAGCGCGTGATCGAATGGGACCGCACCACGATTGACCCGTTCCGTGAGCGCGATGAGGCGAAATCAGGAGAGATTGCGAAAAAACTTGAGGCGATCGATGAGGGACTGACCCATCTGCCCGATCAATTGCGCGACGACCCCGCCCGCGTGGCGCGGGCGCGGCAGGCGCTTGACGGATATGAGCGCCAGATGAAGGATTCCTATGCGCAACGCTGCGGCCCGGGAACGCTAGACCCTGCAGACGCTGAGGCTGCGGCCGAACGCATCAAGCGCGCGGCGGAGAGCCTGGTCCGAACCAATCCTTTCGTGGTATCCCAAGCCGGTGGAGAGGTTAAGTCCGCCAGTGTCGACACCTATCGCATGGGCACCTCACGCCTACCAACACGGATAACGGTGTCAGTGAGTACAGCGAATGGCAGGGCCTTCTACGCCGAAGTAGATGCCGAGTCGGCTATTACGCCAGAGCGCAAGCTAGGTGCGGTGAAGATGTCCCTGGTCTGTGTAACAGACATCTCTCATGGCCACCGCGATGCCCGCTGGAAAGACGTCTGCACCGATGATCCGCAGGCGCGCAAGCGACCGGCTGCAGCGACGAACGAACTCAAACCCTTCGATTTCGCTGCAGACGAAAAAGCCCGGCAGAACATCGAGAAGAAATCTGTGTGTAGATTTGCCGACCTGAAGCTTCCGGAACAGTTCTCGGTTTTTGCCGCCGGGGCTTACTCAGGGCGCAAGATTGCCTTCCAGATCGATCAGAGTGGACATGAAGGCACACAGATCGACGTTGCGGTGAACAGCCCAGACAAGCCAGTTGTACTGATGCTGGGCGCATATGAGCCAACAATCTGGAACATCGGCAGGACACCACAAACCCGAATTGTGGCGGTTTTGGTCGGAGGCTACCACCGGCAGGCCGTTGCCGGCCTAGAGCAGAGCACGCCCTTGGTGAACAGTACCTACGACAACAAGGGACCCTGCGGTTACTTCTACGTCACCTCTGAGAATCTCGCTCCGCCGAATCACCTGTCCAACCGCGTCTTCGGGCGCAGCGTGGATAAGGTCTTCCCGGCAACCAACGGCCAGGTGGTGATCGGCGAGCCTCTGGTGGCGGGAACAATGCTAGTTACTTCGGGTGCAGTCACGCCCGAGTCTTTTCACGATAGAAACGCACCGATCGCCGGTCCCGCCGGTCTTGAGGATGCAGTGCGCAAGGGGCTACTACGCAAGGCCACGGTTACCGATGCTGAAGCGTGGTCTGAGGCAGTGCTGCAAAACTCACCGCGACGCGATTTGTCGCCAGTGGCAGGCCAGGCAGTGCCGCGGCCGCATAAGCCGAGCTTGTTCAATGCCTATGTGGTGCTTAAGCCCTTCACCTATCCGTCTGGCTTGTATGGTGCCAACTCAGCGACTTTCCTGATCCCCAAGGGTGTGCCAAAACCTGATGGCAATTCGGGACACTCATCCGTCTATGACTTCAACACGCTAGATTGCCAAGGCGTCCAATGCAGTAAGCGCTAATGCTGCAATTTGAATTGCACCTCGCGAGCCCAACTCTGCAGTCGAGCTGGCCGTCCAGGCTTTCGCCGCAACCTCGGGACGTAGAAGTCCCTTTCCTTCGATGGGCATCCAATGAATAAGGCGCGATGGCTACTCGCCGCAAGCCCGAGCATTGCTTTGTTGGCTCTATTACTACTGGACCTCGTTCCTCAACAATGGGGTGTTATCTACGTCGCGCTTGCGTTTCTACAGGGTGCTTTTTTCCTACGAGTTATTAGGCGCGTTCGTAGCAACACTCCGAACCGCGGAGGTGAGGAGGCCACAATGCCTATGTGGCAAAAGGTTGTTCTTTCCGTCATTGCTGTCTATGGAATTATTCTCGTCTTTATCGGGGCGCTCACCCAACAATGAACCGCCCTATCGCTCACGAGAAATGCTCCGCCGCAAAGTGGCTCGCGCTTTCGAGATAGCGCGCTCCTGAACGTCTGCTTTCGCAAACTCCAACGGACCGCTTAGGGCGTGCGCCGTGCAAAGGCGGCGCTTTTCCAGTGGGTGAAAGCCCCACCCGGCGAAATGCTCCAGCCGGAAGCAACCGGAGCAGTCATGGAGGTAACGAAATGGCTGAAGCCTTCGGATAGCGGG